>Ga0214545_1000025_pt1 | contig 134327 bp, 66 predicted proteins | sample CNSS4metaG_FD_160064 | JGI IMG/M metagenome (GOLD analysis project Ga0214545, IMG submission 160064) | Root nodule microbial communities from cowpea collected in UCLA plant growth center, Los Angeles, California, USA - CNSS4 | ecosystem: Host-associated > Plants > Roots > Nodule | place: USA... | reverse complement strand
AACAAATATAAAAGTATTTATATATATATATATATATATATATATATATATATATATATGTGTGTGTGTGTGCTTGTATATATATCTTTCATGTTCATAACTCTATAATAACATTTTATAGTTTCTTATTCTAGTATTAATATAATACTATATTGAAAATTAAGTTTCTTGAAAACAAATATTAAATATAGTGATTCTTACCCAAGAGAACAACTTTTATTCTATTTTGTATACTATAAATGAAGTAAAAATAAGTACGAATTATTATAAAAATCAGTGATATTATCATGTAAAACAATTTACAACTAGATAATCATATAAATATAATGTATTAAATTAATTTCATAGTTTTTAAGAACTAATTCAATAGTAAAAATTCACAGAATTAAGTTGACTTAATCTTTATTTATTCCAGAGTTAAAAAATATAAATCTTACATTCTCCAATAAAAAATAGAAAATTATAAATAAATCCAATAGTTTTAGTGTTGGGAGGAACAAAATTGTGTTGTAAGAAAACCAAAAATATTAATCTCAAATTCTCAATGCAACTTCAACCCGAACTGTGAGATACACTCTGCCACAGGGTACTAGCAAAAGTGTACGTAGCTGAGGATGAACCCATTCTTCTTCTGTAGCGTAGCGCATGTACTTCTCTTTCCAATTGGCCAAACCAAAATAAATAAATGGAATTAATCTGAAGACGTTTACCACAAACGACAAATTCTTCAATCTTTTTTCGGTCCTTCAAATCTCAACCTCACCTTCCACTTTTCACCCTCCTCCTATCTCCCTTCCATTCTGACAAACACTTTCTGTTTCATTCACAACTCAACACCTCAATCGCCATGTCTGACCAAGGTATTCCCCATTCCTTTTTTTCTTCTGGGGTGCTTAAACCCATGCTAAAGTTTTGATTTTGCTGGTGATTATTCATTTTCTGTTGTGGGGTCTTCTCTTGTTTGCAGAAGTTGGCAAAGGGTCTCCAAAATCTTCTTCCTTGAGTCCCTATGAAGAAGCAATGGAGGCCTTGTCGTCTTTGATCACTCGACGCACTCGGGCTGATGCTAGCAATGTGGGGGATCAGTTTGACCTGTTGTTTGATTACCTGAAGGTAAAAAAATTGTGAATTGGGTCATTTTTTATGAGATGTTGACAATGGTGTGCATTGTCTAATTCTGTAGATGCTGGATTTGGAGGAGCCAATTGCGAATATGAAGGTTATCCATGTGGCTGGGACCAAAGGGAAGGTACTCTTACTTCACTTTGGTGGTTGCATGGAAATGAGGCCATAGTAGGAAGTTCAATTTGTTTAGTGATTGCTATGTGGCTGGTCACTGGTGTTTTCTGGCTCCTTATAGTTAGAGATAACTGATAAGTCTTTATTTTTATGATGGAAATTGTTTTTATTGAACTGGGGTTTTATAGGGGTCTACATGCACCTTCACAGAATCTATATTACGTAACTGTGGTTTTCGCACTGGACTCTTTACATCTCCTCATCTCATTGATATCCGAGAAAGATTCCGTTTGGATGGGTGAGTGATTCATATTCATATATTGATTTTTTTGTGTTTTCCTTTATCATCTACTTGTGTCATTTTTCATTGTGTTAATTTGGTATTTTGATTGGGAATTTGAATTCTTTGTCATTATGTGTCTATCATCTGTTTTTTATAGGGTGAATACTAATTTAGCGAATGAATTCGAATTGCTTTCTCAATTGATTTGTTTTCCTACGAAATTATTCTTTAGTGTTGGTACTTTTGTTATTTCCATTGAACATGCAGATCTAGGATAGGAGAATATATTGTATTATGCCTTTACTTGCAACATAATTGCAGTTCTTTAACTGTGCAGAAAGGAAATCTGTGAAGAGAAATTTTTAGCATATTTCTGGTGGTGTTATGACAGACTAAAGGTATGGTTATGTGCATTAATATTTCATTCATATTTATACTGTCAGTGTTTTTTGATGGGATGGAAAAGCAGGTCATCCTTTTTTCAATTTATTTTGAACCTGAGCCAAATTGCCTTGTGACTATATTTTATTGGAATACACTATTACTAGTTATTTATTCCAACTTAGCTCTACATTTCTTTAAAAGAGTCCACCAATTACTCTTAGAACAACCAAACGAATATTTTCTGCTAACTTAGTCTGAAGTTTTGAAGCTATTCCATTGCTCTCTTTGAAGTTATTGCATTGTTTCAGAAGAAAATAGTAAAGGAAGAGCAACTAACTTGTCCTGCTGGGCACCCTTGATATGTTTGTGTGAACTGGTACAACATACGGCAGAAAGGGGTCTTAAGTGTAATGTAACTTGAGAAAAAGGAACAAGAGGTTTATGTTTTAAACTCATGGTGGTTAGTGTCAATTTGAAAATCATATGGGACACTAAAAATGGGAAAAATAAGAAGAAAAGCAACACAGTTTTACTTAATAATATGGTGAGTCTATTAGCATCACCTTCTGTTCTGTAAACCAATGCATATTTATACCATGTCAATAAGAATTGTGGTGTACTATAGCAGTAATACGGTAGTTAAGCTTATATCATCACAGTGTTCATGTTCCCATCACTTTTACAATTTAATTTGATGTGCTTGCTCACAGTAATAATGTAATTGGTTCATGTTTTGGTGGTGTGCAGGAAAAAACTGATGACAACATTCCAATGCCCACTTATTTCCGTTTTCTTGCCTTACTTGGCTTCAAGATATTTGCAGCAGAGCAGGTTTGTTCCCATGTTTTAAATTTCCAAGAAAAATTGTTCAGGGTACATTCTATTTTTTGTTTATTTTATCTTAAGTGAATAAGAGCTTCTTTCTTTCTGAACTTGTATGTAGGTTGATGTTGCTATATTGGAGGTTGGATTAGGTGGCAAATATGATGCCACAAATGTGGTATGTTTAAAATTTCATTGGAAACATGTTTCTCTAGCATTACTAGACCACAAGAGTAATGAGCATTGAAACCTTGTATATGTATTAATGTTTTCTATGAAGTTGTATCTAGGAACAAGCTCATGCAGATCTGTCGATATTTCAGGTTCAGGCCCCTATTGTGTGTGGAATAACATCTCTAGGGTATGACCACATGGAGATTCTTGGTTAGTTTTCTATTTTTGAATTCTAGGTAATCACTAGTTTAATGCATGGATATTGTGTATGAAAATATAAGTTTAGAAATTTTTATATTATACAAATGTTTCAGAATATGGTTGAACATAATGTTTCTATGCCACTGCTTCGTTCAGTGAGTTTAATTTGATCGTTTTATTATTAGGGAATACTCTGGGAGAAATTGCTGGTGAGAAGGCGGGTATCTTCAAGGTGTTTTTTAGAATCTAGTGTCATCTTCTTTTGAAGAATAAAAGTTATTTTTGGTGCTTATTTGCAATGTGCACTTTCTTTCTGATAAATTCATTTCTTTATTTGTTTGTTTGGTTTCAGAATGGGATTCCAGCTTTCACAGTGCCTCAACCTGAAGAAGCAATGCATATACTTGAGGAGAAGGCTTCTCAATTAAATGTATGTTCTTTCATGAAGTTGTTTTGCTTTATAAAATAAGTTTGGATGACTCAACATAAAAGTTGTTGGAGATCTCACATCAACAAAAATATATTATCAACTTATAGTATATAAGTGAGTATAAACTATACTTTAAGCTGATTTTATAAAGTTACGTTAGGCTTAAAATTCAGACTCTAAGATAATTAAATGAATCTAATATCAGCATGTCAATATTAAGTAAAGTGGTACAGTTTTACAGTGTGTTTAGGATTAAAAGTTCAAATTTACTATACATGTGATGACTGAGTAAAACATAACATACTTTGTTTGGAACTTATTTATTTTGTCAAAGGGTGTTACATAGCTAAAACTTAATTATGAGAGTTGTCTTGGAAAGAGAAAACAATGCCCTCAATGTGATTCAGTGTGGTGTACTTTTTTTCATCTTTCAATGGTCTTTTGAAAGTCAGGGTAGACATAGCATTCAATCCAAGTGGCTTTTGTAGCTGCATTCATTGAAAATGTTAAGTCTTTGGTCCTTGCTTTCAATCAGCTAAGTAAATCTTGCCAATGTCAGGTACCTCTTCAAGTGGTTACTCCATTAGATGCGAAATTGTTAAATGGTTCAAGCCTTGGTCTTGAAGGTGAGCACCAATATGTAAATGCTGCACTTGCCATTGCACTGTGCTTTACATGGCTGAAAAGGACTGGGCATGTTGGAGATATCTATTTGGAACAAACTGTAAGTTTTAAAAAGTAGTTTTTTTTTTCATCTTTTTCTTTTATACCTTATTGCTGAAGTGATTCTGTATCTGCATGAAGGAAAATTTGCCAGAGCAGTTCATAAAAGGTTTAACTAGTGCAAGTTTGCAAGGAAGGGCACAGATTGTTCCTGACCAACACCTGAAGGGTGAAAGATCAAATAGACTTGTTTTCTTTCTAGATGGGGCTCACAGTCCTGAAAGCATGCAAGTGTGTGCAAGGTGGTTTTCTCTGGCCATTAAAGAATACAACCCAGATCAAACCTTGTTTCATCAGCAACTGGATAATTCTAAATTCTCACATGAAGTAGTGAAGACGCACAATGGAGAAAGAGTATCCCAGGGAAAATCCACTCCGGTAAAGTATAGATTTAAAAAGTAGATTCATTATAACTTAATTTTTTGGTTTTCACTTTAATTAGAAAATCATGATATACACGAGTGAAAATGCCACTTTCTTTTTTAATTGGATTTGAAGTAATTGAATTACTTGCAGATATTGCTGTTCAATTGTTTGACTGTTAGGGACCCGCAGTTGCTTCTTCCTCACTTAATGAAAACGTGTGCTGATAACGGTAAATAGTTTTCTTGATTATGCTAGAACATACTCACCAAATAATGAAAATAGTTAAAAAATATTTAAGTAAAGCTTAACATTTGGGATTTTAACAGCTTTCTTCTCTATTAGTTCTGTAAGTATTTATGTTTAGTATGAGGAAAAAGTAATGTGAACATTTTCCCAATGATTTTTTTCTCTCTGAAGAAAGTTATTTGGTCCATGGAAATTAAGAAACATCTGGATGGAAATTGTAGGTGTCTACTTCAAGAAGGCGCTTTTTGTACCAAGTTTGTCTGTGTTCAATAAAGTTGGACCCCAGGTTTTCACTCTCACTGATCCCAAAGTTGATCTGTCATGGCAGTTCAATCTTCAAAGAGTGTGGGAAAATCTCATGCAAAGCAGCAAAGGTAGTGATTATTCAAGATTGCTTTCCACATCCCTTTCCTCTTTTTCCTTCATGAATTGTTCCTATTAAGTTTGAGACCTTAGAATATTTTATGGCTTGAAGAATCTGTTTGAGATTACTTGGCTTAGCAGGTAAAAACACCGACATTGTTTCTGAAGAACTAAAAGATGACATGGAAACGAGTGCAAGTAACTGTGAACACAGCGCAGTGTTTCCGTCACTGCCATTGGCAATCAAATGGCTTAGGGACAGAGTGCAACAGAATCAGTCACTTCGTTTACAGGTGTCATAGTATCACAGTTGAGAAATTTAATCAATGTTGAACCAAATTTCTTGGAAATCATTAATTTGGTGGATCCCATCAAAATTAGAGATTTTCAATAAATTTCAGTCAATAATATCTACAAAATTATACATCTTTTTTCATCTGTTCAGAATTCTGACTGCAAATTTATTTGGGTGATGCATCAGGTCCTTGTAACTGGCTCTTTACATCTTGTTGGGGATGTGTTGAACTTGGTCAAGAAGTGATTTTCATTGGGAAAATTTGAGTATTCCTTCAAGATGGGGTTTATAATGCTGGATGAGTTTTCTCTGGCATTGACACAGTTCATTGTTGAGCTGGTTGTGCACTTCGGTTCTGAAAATTCAATAGTATGTGCGTGTCATCAACCCAACGCCATTGAACATTCACTTGATACATCTACAGCGTTGGTTAATTTTCTCTTTGCTTACAAAAAAAACTGTACACTCTTACTGTATGAAGAATTAATTTATTTTGGATTCTTGAAGAAAGTCACAATTTTAACTTACAGTAGGGAGGAGTTTTAATGTGATTAGTTCAATTGTAAATTAAAAGATACAAAATCATAATTAACGTAACAATGTATAATATTTGTGCAATTCAGTAACAAATATTTTAATGGCGAAACCACATATTCAATTTATTTCTATTGCACCATAGCGTATCGGACGGTGTGGCGTCTGAGCCACAGCTGATACATGATAGTATTGAACGCATCGAACGGCAGAGGAGGCTGGTTCCACTGGAAGTGCGTGCTCGCGGCCACACCCAATTTTCGCATCCGCTCGTGACGTTCCCTCCACGTGTCACCCAACGCACGCGTCACTCCCCCCACGCTTCTCACAAACACTGCCATCTCTCTCCACCTCAGCACATCCATAAACGGCATGTCATTTAACGGTTCCTCCGTAACGACCACCGGCACGCACCCTACGCGCAGTGCTTCCCCTATCCACGACGCGTCGTTGGTGTGCTTCATCGCGCAAAGAAACTCCTCCCCCCGCCAAGTCTCATTATCGTTGACCAATGAGCGTGCTGGCACTCGCTGCAGGAGCACGTGGGGGTCAGGTACCGGTGGCAGCGTGATGTCCTTGTGAGGGACAAACTTGTCATTTGGTGTCGGGAAGCACGAGATTTGAACGGCGTTTTTCTTCAGCTCCACGAGGTTCCGGTCCCGTTCGAGGGGGATTCCCACGCGCGAGAGGTAGAAGTGGTCCGCACCAAGGGTGCGGTTCCAGTAGGGGAAGTCGTTGCGGATGCGTGATAGGACGTGGGCCAGAGCGCGCGTGGAGAGGTCAGAGGAGAAAGGGAGAAAGAAGAGGTGCGCTTCCTCGGGATCCTGCGTGAGGTAGGTGCTGTTGTGTAGTGAAGAGTAGAAGAGAGACTCCACCGTGGAAGCGAATTTGAGTTGGGCGCTGTTTGGTTTGTACACGAACACTTTGAAATTCTCTACCATTTTCTCGTAATTAAGAAGCACCGTGGTGGGTGAGACGTAAGGAGAGAAATTATAAATGTAATTGCGTTGTGCCTGTACCGCCACAAGCGAGTAGCACAACAAGGATAATACTAAGGGAAACATTGTAGTAGTCATATCAGACTGAAGCATTCATGTTTGTGAAAGTTAAGGACAAAAAAAAATGGCTTACTTTGGAAATTGTGAGGTTCAGGATGAGAAGTAAGCAGAGAAGTCAACTTGAGTTTCATGTACGTCCAGAAATCCTTGTTGATCAAAATCTTCATTTTATTTTATAAAATCAAATTATTGATAATATTAACAAAAAATAATACTTCAGCACCAACTTGTCTGGGTGGTGTAGTTGGTTATCACGCTAGTCTCACACACTAGAGGTCCCCGGTTCGAACCCGGGCTCAGACATTTTTTATAGTCATTTATTTTTTCAAATAAAGTCTTCTTAATCTAATATAAAAACCCACATGCCGGCACGTGCGCTTCGTTGAAAAGCTGAACCAAAAGTAGCGGAGCCCATAGATCGGGCCCATTCTTGAAGCCCAATTACGCGAGCCTCGTTGGAAAGAGAAGCCGGAGAAAGTAAAAATAACAATTATTATTATTAATTATTAAATTTAAAAAAGGTGCTAGGTACGTGCTTCGCTGACCCGGCGAATTGAAGTTGAGGGTGGGGTCCAATCCTGTGTATGAAAGAGCACGCTAGTTTGTTTAGAGTCCTCCCCCTGCAACACGTTCCTTCCAAACGACGACAGGAAAAACAACTTTCGTCGTTCTGCTATCTAGGGCTCTATTCCGATTCCGACTCCGAACCCCCTCAATACTTCTCTGAACTAATTAGGTCGTCTTCACTCGCGCTTTTTCTCTGCATTGTATCGATTTCCATGGAGGAGTCTTCCTACACCGGTCTTCCCACTAGCCACTTGCTCGGTTCAGTTCCTGTAAGCGAGAGCATCTTTCGTTTTTCCTTTCTAATTTGCGCTCTATGCTTGTCATATCGATTCACTTCACTCTCTGCATGCTCGTTTGTCTTCAACTGTTTTCATATTTTTTTAGGAATTAAGTTAATTGTGTGCAAATTTAGCGGAAGGAGTGGGATGAAGTGAAATTATGGAATTACAAGTGTAATCGGTTGATTCCACGATTATAAAATAGCTAGAGCTGTAGTGTAAGGTCATCTCTACTCTAAATTAAGTAAGGGAACCGCGACACCTCCGTTAAATGTGTTTGTGATTTTAAAATATTGACATTAATTGATTTTGTTAAACCTTTTTATTTTGATCTTTATGGTTCATGTTGATGCGATGGAAAAGTTGTTTTGTTGAGGAGCATACGTGATCTTAGTTACTTTATAATCATTCTGTTATTCCTGTGTGATTTTTTGTGAGGTTCTGGTAAGTGTGTTCTAACTTTTTAAATATTTTTGGTTTATCTGTTTGGTGCTCAGGCTGTCATTACTGAAGAAAATAATACCACGAAACATGTGGGTATGGATTTATAGCATCGAGCTTTGGTTTCTTGTATTGTATTTCCTACTTTTAAAGTTTAAGTGCTTCTAGTTGCTTATGAACACATATATATGATGCATGTAGCCACTGATGCGAGTATGCAAATATTCCCTCCAAACAATGGAGTAGACCGAGGAACTGGATATCAAACTGTTGGCGGCCGTACTGGTATGTTCTCTAATTTTTGTGACTTGAAGAGTTCAGAGAGTTTTTTCTTTATCTGATTTTTCTCTCTTCCTTTTCTCTCTGTTTAAATGATTTAACAATATATTGGTAGTCTCTGGCTGTTTCCTGGTGACATTAGTACATGACAGTGAGACACTAATCGGTATACTGTATTGTCAATTCTTGACTAATGGAGGGGATCAGGAGATTCTTTTTCTTTTAGCTGTAGGCATCTTACAACTGAACAATTTAACTGGAACTTTCAAGCAGTCCCCCCCTGTTGCCTAGTCTCATGAGTCATGATATTGTCTACTGATTTGTGTTATATCTTCTAAATTAGTTGTCCTTTAGTCAATTTCACCCATTCCCAACTATTCTGAAATTGTGATAAACACCAATTATAATCCCATATCTTCAATCAACTATCGTTTGGGGGAGAGTTAGCATATTCTTCAATTTCTTTAATGTGCTATTGTTGTAATGTTATGCATGCTTAAAAGTTGTTTTCAATACTCCCAAGTATGGTTGTTTAATTTCTGTTCTCTTTACCTTTGTTCTTTCCAGGCTTTGAAGCCAATGTGAACTGCTTAAATATGTCCAAGAATTCTAAGTTCAAAATAAATAATTATTTTATTTTATTTTATTTCCATTCTTGATCTAATATTCTATTTAGTTTAGCTATATTTTGACCCCTTTTGCCTTGTGCTACTTGATGAGAAAGCTATTATGCATTGCTGTCACTTAGATAATAAAATTTATTTTTCTCTTTATACCTGCATAACAGGGTTCAAATGGTAATAAAAACACTCCCTAATTAGACTTACAAAGAATTTATAACAGAATGAGGTTAAACAAAGTTTAGAAGTTGCGGAGTTTCATTAAATTGCCACCCAATGATGATCATTAAAGACAATCAACACTAATAATTGCATATATTAAGTGTCGTAGTTCCGGACATTATGTCAATTTTTTTCTGAATTTTAAGTTATGTATAGATTTTAGTTTAACCATTGACCAAATGGTTCACACCCATATTGATTCTATGATCAGATTTGTGAATACTGCTCGTTTGTATTTTCATTTTCACGGTCACTTGCTGATATTAAAATGGCTTTCATTATTCTCTTGTTTGTTCATCTATACAGAAGCTTTTGAACAACAGCCAGCAAACAACTGGAGGGGAGTCTTTAGCATCTCATCGTATTCACAGTATTTTGATGTAGACACGGATATCGTCGTAATCAGATTGATAAGTTCTCTGAATCCAGTTGCGGGAGACTTCTTCAGCAAGATAGATGCTAACCCTGATTTGTGCGTTATTTTTTTTACTCTTTATACTCTCAATTATCAAAATAGAGAAACTCATTTTGATTACATAGTGAAATATTTGAATTGGGGGAAATTTTAATTTAATTAAACTGTTACCATAACATTTTTGGGGAAATGCCGGCCATTTTTTCTTCACACCCCTCCTTTTTTTTTCTATATAGGACATTTGCTAGTCATGGCCAGATTTTCAGCACCCTTCCCTAAAAGTCATAAATAGTGCATTTAATGGATATCGGATACTAAGGTTGTGATTCATTTGTCATAGATATGGGCTTATATGGATCTCAACAACACTGGTGTTTGTGCTTGCCGCACTTGGAAATCTAGCTACGTACCTTATGCAAAAGCATGCTGATAACAGTACGTCGTGGAGCTTTGATGTCAGCTATATGAACGTGGCTGCATGCTCAATCTATGGTTATGCAATTGTGGTCCCATTGGCATACTACTTCTTCCTTCAGTATATGGGTTCAAATGCCAGCCTTATAAGATTTTGGTGCATGTGGGGGTATTCTCTCACCATTTTCATCATGTCTTCGGTAAGTTTCTGCTTTCTCCAACGTGGTAAATTTAATTCTGAAGGTTTTTATTTACAGATAATATTGCACAATTATTTATACCACACATGTTCAGCGTGGGGGGATGTAGCCCTTAAGGGGAAATTTGAAATGGACAGTGCCTCAACGAAGTGAGGCGCTCTTCCTTTAAATTTCGTAGGAACTTTGGGCTCAGACTCTAATCCCTCCTCACCGTGCAAATAGCACGCTGACCAAAAATAAAACCATGCAAAAAATACCATTAAATCTCAGGTGATGATAACGTTGTAGTGAATGGATTGTGGCGTAGAATGAATTTTTTTTTCCTATTCTGTGCTGCGTTCTTATAATATATCACAATGTCCAGATTGGATGCGTGACTTCTTTACACGTATTTGTATTTAAGTTGTGACTGAATTTTATAATTTGATAGGAAATTACATCACTAGTTCACTAATCATACTTTAGCTTTGTGGAGACTTCCGAACTTCTATCTAATCTATATTTCTTGGGATACTTTCAGTTCCTGTTGTTAATTCCTGTTGAGTTTCTTCGTTGGGTTATAATACTCCTTACGGGTGTTGCCTCAGCAAGCTTTGTTGCTCTAAACCTGAGGTCTTACATAGAAGGCAATGAGCTTTCAGTTGCGATTATTGCAGCATTTTTGTTGCAAATAGCTTTGGCAATCTTCATCAAGGTTTGGTTCTTTCCGTAGCTAAAATGCTCTGCAGCAGTGGAGATCAAACACTGCCATTATGAACTGCATTAGCTAACTTTGTTCAAGACGAGAGTGGAATTTTCTGAAGCAGAATTGGTTTGTGTGTTTTGGATTTACTAGAATGGAATGTTAAAGAATTGCAGAGGAATTAGTGCGAATTTCAGTATCAGCACGGTCAGAGTTTCTGTATCGTTTTGGCTTAATGTGGAAGACTCAATACCCGGGAAGGGGATGATGAACGATCATGATTTGTAGTATCTGTGTATCTTTGAGCTTTTTGCATGTTTCTGTAAATATACTGGGACAAGTAAATCCTCTTTTAATTGATTTTTTTAAGTAACTGTTTAATGTGGAGCCTAGGCAATTTCTTGTATGGAATCAAAATTTTGTCATGCCATCATCCTTTTGAAAGTGACAATGTATCTCGGATCACTCTGCTTCTTGTTACTTTTAGTTCAATAACAAGTTGGTAGAGTGCAATAGGGCATCCTATCGCCTGAGCTTATGCATGATATGCATGCTGAGTTTTTAGTGTCATCTAATTATGATTAAAATATCAATAGATGAATTTAGCAGCTAATTGTAGTTTTATTGTAAAAAAAATAGGTTTCATCAATTAAATTAAAAGTTTTAAGTACCAACAAATCGATGGAAATTAGTTGGAATGACAGATTTTATTGAAGGTTTTCTGTTAATAGTATTTAATGTTATTGGAATACAAATTTCAAGGGTGAAATATGTTTTTGATTTTTTCAAACTATTGTAATTTACTTGTTCTGCAAAATGTTCTCTTGTATGTTTAATGTTGAATGACATACGTATCAATGTGGCTAGTTTACTTTTATTTTTTTTCTTTCTTGAACTTAGATCATAAATTATGTAATGAAAAATATTGATTAAATTCTTCGTATGTTAAAGTATGTGTGTGTTGATTTTCATAATCACCTTATCTGGTTTTATCATGGTAATTCATTTTTATTCCTTTCGTTCTCTAAAGTTTTAGCTATCTAATCTAAATCAAATCTAAACATAAAACAAAATTAAACATTTTTTTCAAAAGAGTGATCATTTGACAATAAAATAAAGGGAACGACTTCCTGTACCACATCATTTTTTCTTCCTGCACCTTAGTACTTCCGAAATTGATTTTCCGAAATAAAAAACAGTTTCAGAATTTTTTTTTTCCGGATAGCAATCAGCCCTCTCTACTACGAAGAAAAAATAAATTCTCGTAGATGTTTCGACGTCGTGGATATCAGAGATCTTATCGGCCAGCAAACCGGAGACGGACGACCACAGAAGAAATTTTTATGGGTGTAGAAAGCAACACCCTAAAATAAACTAACCAAATGGGTTCAAACTTCAAACTATGAAAGATAACATTGCATAATCAATGGATGTTGTAAAGAAAAAAGTATACGACATAAATTATAGCTTTTACTTAGACTTATTAATGAAAAGTGTTTCTTTTTATAGGCAAGGAATTATATTTAATGGAAAATTTATAATTCAATGGAAAATTTGGGATGCTCTATTTGGAAAAAAAAATAGTGAAGTGTTTTGAATCTAAACATTTCTGAAGCCTCCATTTTTACATTTGAACACCTTCCACATCAATTAATATATATATATATATATATATATATATATATATATATATATATATATATATATATATATAATCCATTCATTACCCAAAAAATTTCTAGCACGCACGAAACAAAGATCTCTACAAAAAGAATTATAGATGTTTTAATCTTTATCTCGAACAACTCATTTCTATCTCTTTTCTTTCTGCATGTACGATTTGGATTCCTTACAGATTTCATCATTAACTTATAATAGCATGTTACCATTCAGGAAAAAATAACTTCATATCTAAATCTCAAATTATAAGTTTATTTTTTCTATTGTTGTTATTTGCTGCATATTAACCTATGTCTAATATATCTACACAAGATTCTAATAAAACATGAACAACATTCCTTTTCTCTGGATTGTTATTCATCAAACTATATTTGAAAAAAGAAGAAGATAGATTTAGACTAAAATGTTTGAGGTTAGAAAGCATAATTTGAACAAAAAAAACACCCATAAAAGTCTCGTGCAACCTTAAGAACTAACCAGATGACACCCCACATGCTTTTACATAGATATATCATATTGCTCTCTTTTTTTATGGTTTAACCCAAACAAAGTTACAACACTCATTTTTTCCCTTCTTTCACATAGCTAACTAGATATAGTCTTTAGGCGCCTAGATGTACAAAAACATCAATCTGAATAAGAGAAATTAGCTTTTGAGTTTTTATTGGCAATCCAAGCCCATGTGCTGATTTGTGCTAAGGTAAATATCTCTTTCGGATTCAACTTTCCTTACTTAAACAAAATATTATTCCTATGGGTGCATATGTTCCATATGATTGCAATCAACATACATTTCCACACACAAATTCCTATGTAACATGAGGAATAGTAAATAAAAAGAAGTTAGCTTGTGCACTACTATGGTGAGTTGTGCATATACCTGCCTAGTTATCACACATGTTCCAAATATTTGTAGCAACTATACAAGTGAACAATAAATGACTTATTAATTCTACAACATTACCACACAACACACATATTTTGTTTTCCACATTAACCCCTCTATTAAGTAATTGCCTTTTGTTGCGACCTTGTTGAACAATATTTTTCAAACAAAATCTTGAACTGTGTTGGGATGATGAAAATAACATGTCTTGAAAAGTCTCACATCGCCTAGGATAACTAAGGGGTGGGTGTTAGTAATTATATAATGGACTTTGAGTCCATAATGTTCCTTGCCCCAAGTCAAAGTCACTCTGAGTTAGTGTTTGCCTTTTCTTATCATCTCTTGTTGTAGAGTCTTGTGAGATGTAGTTAATTCTTGCTTTGGAAAATATGGGTGTACTTGGGATCAAAGGATTGAGTATTTTTTGTGTATAAATTTACACATAGTAAGTATTCTTTGGTGACTGTAGTTTTTCTCCTATTTTGGGGGTTTTGACATCATATTTTTCTTTTCCTTGTTTTTTATCTTATTTATCTATTAATAGGTGATTCTTTGGAGGATTCCTTGATGATAAAACTTTTATTTTCTAGTACTTGTTATACATATCTTCATCTTCCCCTACTACATTATCTTGTAGTTTTGTGTATGCTAATCTTAATTTGTATGCTTGCGATTGGTCCTCCTTCCAAATCCATTTGTCTTTTCTTTCCTTATGAAGCTCACATCCTTCTAATTCTTGTTTTAGCATGTTCACTTGTTAATATTGTATCTCAATGCAGTTTACAAATTTAGTAAATGACATTAACTATAATAGATAATTTAGAAAGATAAAAATCATGTTTTACCTCGATTATACATTTTCCTATAACATTTATTGAAAATTTTAAATTTAGCAAGAGTAACTTATAATTTTGTTAAATTATTTATGAAAAACTAAAAATTCTTAAAGTCTCGTCATTTATTTAATGAAGAGTTCAAATGCAAGTAACAAGTTATAAAAGCTTAGATTTTGTAAGATTTTGAAGCAAAACTTATAAGAGGATTTTAGAAAGGACATAACATTATTCATATTTGTTTCAAGTAAAATAAGAATTCACAAAAATATCTTATAAAAGTTTAGTATTTGAAATACTCTAACACCATCAAGTTGAACCCAAGTTTGAAGAGAAAATTTGTCGAAAAAGTAACATAAAGTGGTAACAGAGAAAAAAATCAGCTAACCATCTAAAATATTTTTTAACTCGGCTCTTTCTTTACTACAACTTCGTTGCTTTGACAATCAGATATGATTCCAAACATACTATTTAACCTTTTGAAACATAACATTTGAGTGTTAAATCGTTTTGTATATTGAATGTTTATTTGAGGAAAAAAAAAATTCAACTATTACAACAAATAACTGGAATGTTATTATATTAGAGAGATTGAGGAAGCTTAGACGCCTTTATCTTTTATAAAATAATTATAAAATGCGTTCCTGTATTAAACACTTTTTGAATTGTCTGTGTTTGACTTTATTTTTATTAGTCATTTCTTTAACTCATAACAAATATTTTTTACATAACCTGAACATGTATAAAAAAAATGAATCAACACCTATTATTGATTAAACATTTCCTAAATACTAATATAATTAAAAAGTAAGAAATAATTTAAAAGAAAACAACTTATATTGTAAATAATGCATTATTTAGGCTTGTTTCCAAAACAACTTAACTAGTTTTTTTAACTATTCATATACATGGTTCTTATTCTAAAGTTGCGAAGGATGATATTACAAGGAAATTGTGAAGGATGATGTTAAAAGGAAATTGTAATAAGTTTATTCTCTTAGTGTGAGCTAGATGAATTTTAATTCTCAATTGAGATTTTTGTCACATTAATTTATACATCAATGGCATCCATGTCTTATATTTTTTACATTAACCATGTTCTTCTAATATATATTAACTTCGATGCTTGGGTTAGAGTAGGTCTTGGTAGGTAAAGATTTATTAAGTACCAAAAGTTGACTCTTATAAAAAAAAAGGGGAAGACATTTTTCTAGTTCAAATTGTTGTGTTATAAATTGATATGTTTTAAATTTAATTTATTGTTTTGTTCCTCTGTTTAATGTGTAATTAAATAACATCATTCAAAAACGTTATACTTATACAACATTTTTACTTTTGAATATTACATGATTAAAAATCTTCTTTCATTAAATACCAACTTTTTTCACGCACTTTTTCTTGATTGTCATTAATCATAAATATGCTAAAGAATTTTACTCCATGTCTAAATATGTCCAATTATCTTCTCTAACTTATCTTCACTTATTTGTTTTTATATTCTTTTTCAATGAAATTAGGTTACTAGATTTACATATATTTATGTAAATATAAATTATAAACAATAATAAATTTATAGGAGCATCTCATTGAAATTGATTTACTTTTTAACTTATATTTTTATATAATTTTTAAAAATCAAATTAAAATTTTATTGAAGATTTCCAAATGTTATTACAAATAAAATAAAGCACTGCATTGAAAACAAAATATATATTTTTTAAATAATGAAACAAAAAAGTTGAATGAATGAAATATATATTTTTAAATTAGTATACAATTTCAAATTAAATTCTTCATGGGTTTAATATGTGGTCAACGCAACTGAAATTCTAGCTACCATATTTTTTTGTTTACGTATACGCGCCTCTCTCACATGGTAAATGAAAAACGATTCCAATTTAGAAAAAGTAATAATCGTAATTACCATTTTTAATGAAGGTTTTACCACGAAGGTGAACGAGAGAAACGCGTACAATTGTGATTGGGCGCTTATTTTCACTTGGATTCCACTGATTCCATTTCCATTTTCATTTTCATTCCCATTTTGTATTTCGAAGGTCTTCTCTGCTATTTCTGGTATCAGTGCTCAGCCATGGAGGGCGCGGTGGATCCTTCTCGGAGGTTCATGAAAGACGTGAAGCGTGTGATCATCAAAGTTGGCACCGCGGTGGTCACTCGCGAAGAAGGAAGGTTAGCGGTTGGAAGATTAGGAGCTCTGTGCGAGCAGATTAAGCAACTCAACTCTCTCGGATACGACATTATACTTGTCTCCTCCGGCGCCGTCGGTATTGGCCGCCAAAGGCTACGTTTCCGTAAATTAATCAACAGCAGCTTCGCCGACCTTCAGAAACCCCAACTCGAACTCGACGGCAAGGCCTGCGCCGCCGTTGGACAGAACAGTCTCATGGCTCTATACGATACGCTGTTCACTCAGGTAAGTAAATATTTGTAATTACTATTGCATTCGTTAGCAGTCACGTTCATCAACAAAATTTGGATTCAGTTTAGAGGATATTGATTTCGATTTAGAATTACAGTTTTACTTTGACAATATTTTTCGTCTTGCACTAAAAATTTTGTGTGTGAGAAACTGAAATTTATTAGGAGAATAACACTAGCATCTAAATTTTAATTTTCGTTTCGCGGTTTCAGCTCGATGTGACATCGGCTCAGCTTCTTGTGACGGATAACGATTTTCGAGATAAGGATTTCAGGAAGCAGCTTACTGAGACTGTGAAATCGCTGTTGGCGCTGAAGGTTATTCCGGTGTTCAATGAGAACGATGCCGTTAGTACCAGGAAGGCTCCCTATGAGGTTTGTTGACAACATTACCTAATTTGTTCGTGGAACCGATGAAAGAGTTTAAATGTGTTCTTCCTAGTTGGTGGCATGATATGATCGAGGTTCGACCTACAAGAAAAATACCTAGGTCCGATTTGGACAATTTTCTGCTACTTATAGGAAATGAAAATAAGAAGCTGACTTTCGTAAGTCAAGATTGACTTAAACACACTTTAATTGACTCTTATTTAACTCTGATTTTAATTTATGCATAAATTTTAACATATGAGAGACGATTAATTTCATTTTATCTTTTTGGTTTCTTCTCCTATGAGTATTTAGATTGAGTTGTTTAATGTTGTGTTAGACTTGAATGTTGATTCTGTATCCAAGGATTATTTCCTGAACATTTTAGTTGGAATTCTGTTCACTGGCATATACCCCTCCCTCTCATTTTATTTGTCACTTTAAAATATCAAAAGGTTTAATTATTTTTTTTTATAATATCATCAAGCATAAATACACCACTAAATGTAGCTATAACTGTGCAGTGTAGTTAATCATCTATGAAATAAGAGTTTTTAGTTGTTAGATAAGATTATTTTATCACGGGAATAGGTGTTATGAATTATTGTTAGATGTGTGTATTACATGAGAGGGAGGGAATAACAACTTTTATATAGGAAATAAAACTTTTTTTCTCCCTTCAGCAGAATTTTACTTGTTTCATTTTGGCTTGAAAGTTTCTTTTGGAGTCTGCTATCTGGATTGATTGCTTTATTCTTTTCATTTCTATCTAGCTAAGTACATTAAGTATTGTTAGCCCATTTTTTGGTGCAGGATTCTTCTGGTATATTTTGGGATAATGATAGTTTATCTGCTTTATTAGCCTTGGAGTTAAAAGCCGATCTCCTTGTTTTGTTGAGTGATGTAGAAGGTCTTTATAGTGGCCCTCCAAGTGACCCACATTCAAAGCTTATTTATACATATAACAAGGAAAAACATCAGAATGAAATTACTTTTGGCGACAAGTCTAGAGTGGGAAGAGGCGGAATGACTGCCAAAGTAAAAGCTGCGGTTCATGCAGCTGAAGCTGGCATTCCTGTTGTTATTACCAGGTGCACTATTACACCATATTACTGAGAAATATAATAACACTATATTTCTGAGAAAGATTATTACTTTGAAGCATCTTTTATCAGTGCCGTTTTCAATTAGAAATAGGTTAGTTATGTCTTGACATTTAAACAGACTGTTTCATTAAACCACAAGCAATTTGGAAATGGAAAATTGATTAAATGGCTTGCACTTGCCTGCTTCTTTACTCCTTATCCTTTCAATTTCTTTTCTTTTGGTCTTTTTGTCCACCACTTGTTTTGAGTTTGTAAATCTAAATGAAAATGGTGTGCATGCCCACATAGAGAATGAAAAAATCACTTAATGAGATCCCTCCTTTACTTTTTCATTTGTTGTTCTGGTCCAAGAAAACTATGAGATCAAGTGTTATAGGTAAACTTACTATATTGATGATCTTCTGTGCGAGTTGGTTTGTCCCTGTTTTTGTTTCTATCACATTTTTTCTATCACATTTTTTCTTTCTCCTTACAGTGGTTTTGCAGCTGAGAATATCATTAATGTTCTCCAAGGACAACGTATAGGAACTCTCTTCCATAAAGATGCACATGAGTGGGCCCAAGTAAAAGAGGTTGATGCACGTGAGATGGCAGTTGCAGCCAGGGAATGTTCCAGAAAGCTCCAGGTATCTTCACATTTATAAAATGTGACAAATCATGGATATTACTTAGATGTTAGTGAAGCAATTCTGATGTTTTAATTTCACTTTGCAGGCCTTATCTTCAGAGGAAAGGAAACAAATTTTACTTAAAATAGCTGATGCCCTGGAAGCAAATGAAAAAATAATCAGGATTGAAAATGAAGCTGATGTTACTGCTGCACAAGAAGCAGGATATGAAAAATCCTTGGTGGCTAGGCTAGCTTTAAAACCTGGGAAGGCAAGAAAGTCTCTTCTAGAAGAAATTATCCATATTTTAACAAACTGAAGAATTTATGATGATAAACTATGATAACTGACAGATTGCAAGTCTGGCGAACAACATGCGAATTATTGCCAATATGGAAGATCCAATTGGTCGAGTATTAAAACGTACTGAGGTAATGGGAAGTTGATCTGGAAATATATAGTTTAGATCATTGTATTAACAGCATATTCCAATCTTTGTTCTAAACTAAGTATTTTGTTGTGTCTTAAGCATGAACAAATTTCTGTTGGACACTCGTAATTGCACGAAATTTTTTATATATTGATATGTAAGGCTTCTGACAGCTACTCTTTTATTCAGCTTTCCGATGGGCTAATTTTAGAAAAGACATCATCTCCTTTGGGAGTGCTCCTAATTGTTTTTGAGTCACGCCCTGATGCTCTTGTACAGGTGAATTAAACTTTTTTCATCTTTTATTTTTCTATTTTCACCTTTGGTTTAAACTTGGTTAAGTACTTCAATTTTCCGGCGGGCTCTCCCCATTTAACTCTGTACTCGGTGTTTGGCATTTACGTTACATTCATTTGTTATCCTTGTTTACTTCTACTTATAATATCAGGCTTTGAAGGTCTTAGGGAATATCTATTTACCAAATGATTGAGTTTTCAAATGAGCTTTATGATATCATGACCATGAAAAATTAACTGAGATTCATATGCTCCTTAGCAGTAAGAGTTGAAAGTACCTGCATAATGAAAAAAAGTGGAACGTTTTAATGCATAGACATTAGATAAGACATACGATCTTTTTGTATTTTGATTCACTTCCTTCTAGTAATAATATACTTCCTTGACATGTAATTTTCCATAATCTTGAAAATTGTTGTCCCAAATGACTGATTGAATATAATTTTTGACAGCCATATTTTTAATTACTGATGTTTCTCTATGCCAATGTATTGCAACAGGGTGGTATGCCGGGGTCATGAATTTCTCATTTCATATTGTCCCCATTCATTAGGAGCATCATATTTTTTACTTCTATTATGTTTTATTTTTTTTTTTTTTTTTACTTTTATGCATAGGTTTGTAATTTATTAAATTAAGTTTTTTTTTTACACTTGTCACTTTTGATCTGTAATGAGATTAATGTTATGGTATGGATGAGGTTTTGGAGCTTAAAGCAGTTTTCTTATCTTTGTATTATATGCTGTTTATTTACATTTTAGTGGTAATTTATTATCATCTGTACAGATAGCTTCATTGGCAATCCGAAGTGGGAATGGGCTTCTCTTGAAAGGTGGCAAAGAAGCTAAGCGATCAAATGCAATTTTGCACAAAGTTTGGTTCCAAATAAATTAATCTCTAAACTATTTCCTGTTTAAATTTGATTTGTTCAAAGTCGCCATTAATCAAATATTTATGGGGTGATTCTGTATGCCTGAGATGCAGGTAATTATTGAGGCCATACCAGATAATGTTGGTGGAAAACTTATAGGACTTGTGACCTCAAGGGAAGAAATCCCTGAGCTACTTAAGGTGAATTAATTAGTGAAGCTTGATTTCATTTTATACACTAATTCCCCTTAAGCATTGGCACCTTCTTGTTGAACTTTCAGCTGGATGATGTAATTGATCTGGTAATTCCAAGAGGGAGTAACAAACTTGTTTCTCAGATCAAGAGTTCAACTAAAATTCCTGTTTTAGGTCATGCTGGTAAGACCATTATGCAATGTTTAATAGTTGAGCTTTTATTCTCTTCAATTTGTACTGTATAATTTTTTGGTCCTTTATGCAATTAAGTCCTTTATTTTTAAATCAAACAAATTAGGCCTGCTGCTAACTTTTTTCTACCTAAGACCATCAAATTCGTCTTCTCTGCTTAATCTTCTCAAATTAAATTTTTTAGATCATCTTCTACTCAAAATTCAGTATTCAAAAAAAAAAAAATATCATATAAATATATATATATATATATATATATATATATATATATATATATATATATATATATATATATATGTATATAATTTTTTCCTTCAACCCATAATCTTGTATAGTGTAAAATCCTCTAAATTATCGTACTTTTTTAGATGCTTAATTGCACTTTTAGTCCCCCAGTTACAATACCAGGACTTGGACGAGCAACATTACAATTAAGCCCGTTTTTTTCATAAATTTCTGCCTTTAAAAATATTATTCCCTAACTAAAATCCATCATAACTTTCTAAATATCAGGAAATAAAATAATAATGAGTTTTAGTTGAAAATATTTGACACAAGGAAATTTTGCTGAATTTAAAAATAAAATGTAGTTGGTTTGAATAAAATCTGAGAGATCAAAACCTTACATCCCAAACTTAATGGGCCAATATACTGTATAAGCGGTGCTTGTTATGGTGTGGTAAACCATATAACTATTTCATTTTTTGGACTAATGAGCTGTGCTATCACTAAACCAGATGGAATTTGCCATGTCTATGTTGATAAGTCTGCTAATGTGGAGATGGCAAAGCGGATTGTATTAGATGCAAAAATTGATTATCCGGCAGCCTGCAATGCCATGGTAAACTAAATGCACTAATTACTCTTCAAGATTGGTAAAGCATTATCGGCTGTATATAACTTCTGTTTTTAAATTTCAACTTCAGGAAACACTTCTTATCCACAAGGATTTGATAGAGAAAGGTTGGCTTAATGATATCATTCTTGACCTTCGAACTGAAGGTATGATTTCTAGCCACCGTTCCTCTTATTCTGACGTTTTTCAACTACATCTAGTGCACGTACTTGGAATACTTAACAAAACTGAATTTTATTAAATGGATAATTAGGATCTATGTAGTATGTTTTCTTGAAATGCCATCAATAATCCTCTAACACTAATTGAAATTTATTAGGACTCAATTATTTGAATTCACTTTCTCTTTTATGAGTTTTACTTAATAATTTCATGATTTTCAATAAATGTCAACCAAGTGTATTTGAATGTGATAGAGTGTATTGCTAGCACTTCTGTTTCTTGAATTCTCTTTAGCAAGTTATGGTGAGAAGATAAACATCAATGCAACTTGATCTTCATAGTGCTAATGCTAACTTGCAGTAATGCTAGGTTGATTTACATTACAGGGCTAGTTCCTGGATCCAAGTTATTGTGGACAAGTTCTACCTTTTTAATGGTTTCGAGTTTGTCTACATATTATCTAACCTGTGAATATTTCTAAAATGGGCATTCCTGTTTAACAAACTTTGTTGTTTCAAAAAGACCTTGGTAACATTGAATTGTAAATGTTGATTAAGAATTAATATATAAACTGTGTTACTTATTTTTTGCTTTTGTCGATTCAAAAATATTCTAGCAATTAAAATGATCTTTTAGGCAATTTAGAACTGAAATGCAGCTCCGAGGTTTAGTCAGTTGTCCTTTTATGGACGCCAGTTTACATCCTTACTAGACTGGTGAGTTATGTAATTGAGGGTTCATTTAGGTACAAAGTATACCAACTTTAAGATATCATCTTTTATGGTGTTTGGAACGACTAAAGTATGTAGATTTATGCAGGCGTTATATTATATGGAGGACCTGTGGCAAGTTCTCTGTTAAATATTCCACAAGCACATTCATTTCATCATGAGTACAGTTCGCTGGCTTGCACCGTCGAAATTGTGGATGACGTGTATGCAGCTATCGATCATATAAATCTATATGGAAGGCACGTCGTCGTTTTCTGCTTGATAGGAAACATGTTGAAATATATTCTTGCTTTCATTTGTCTTCGCTGTTCTCCATTTCAGTTGACATCTATGATAGTGTAGCGAACTTAGATGGCAGAGTATCTCATCTTCGGTTTTTTTATGGCAGTGCACATACTGATTCCATCGTTACTGAAGATAACGAAGTAGCTACTGTGTTTCTACGCCAAGTAGACAGGTAACTTTTGAAATATCTTTCTTTTTTTATTTAACAATAAAAATTTCACGGAAATAATATAAAATATTTCTCGCTTAATTCACTATTTTGCCGCTTCTTATTCTATACGATTTGACAAAGTTGCTCATGTAAATATTAAACAAACATTTTCTTTAAATTATTCACTTCTTTCCAAGAAGAATCAACACATGGGTGCAATGGCATTTATGTTAATATTGTTCGTCTTGTATTGGCAGTGCTGCTGTTTTTCACAATGCAAGCACCAGATTCAGTGATGGGGCACGATTTGGACTAGGCGCAGAGGTAGAAATACTGTTTGCATTTTATAATCAATCTTTTCATTGTGGTTGTTGATTTAGTATGTAATTCCCTTTTGGATGAATAGGTTGGAATTAGTACAAGCAGGATTCATGCTCGAGGTCCAGTAGGAGTTGAGGGATTGTTAACAACAAGATGGTATGAGCTGATGGTCAATTTATACTGATAAAATTACTACAATCAATTTTTTCAGTCATTCATTTGAGAGTTGTCACTGATAGTGTACACCGCATCTTAAATATCAAAATCACAGAAAGTAGCCAAATTAAAGATGGAATATATCTTATAAGGCTACTCTAGAGTTTAGAATACGTTCTAAGCCATGCATGACTCTTGAATTTCATCACAAACAATCATTTTATAATAAACTTCCATGTATGTGGTGCTTCCTTCGTGATTTACGTACTGTCTTTTGCCTTCTGCATACGCAGGATACTAAAAGGAAGGGGACAAGTGGTAGATGGTGATAGAGGGGTTGTCTACACCCACAAAGACCTTGCAACTTAATTTTAGTGGTGCTTTCATTCCTTTTGTAGTTTTTTCGTTTGTATTTTTATCACAGTAGAGAACGGCATTTGTATGGTTAAATAACACGGGGTAATTTGTACCATTTGCTTGTTCCTTTCCGTCTAGAATCTTTACTGTCAACAATTATGGTCCACAATGGAATCCATTTGTTGCTCTGTTTAACGATTCTTGAATGACTACAATTCAATTTAACGTTAATTGGATGATTACAATTTCAATTTGAGTTATTTTTTAGATGTACGATGCTATTCTTCCACTTGAGACGGAACCCCTGGCATCCCAGGTTGGAATTGGTTAAAGTGCGATTCCTATGCCAACCAACAGTTCATAGTGATCGTAAAAGTAATAATTTATTACATTGTGAAGAATTGCATAGAGAAATTATCGATTTGCACTTGACTTATCAGAAACCATCATGCTAATTCGTTAAGATAAGCAAAAAGGGTTTAATGAATATTTATAACTGCAATTTTTTAAAACGAAAAGTATTAGTTTATAACAAGTAGAGAATTCATAAGTTTCTAAAAGAAAGGTTGATAAACACTGTGAAGGCATGCAACCAACATAAACAAACAATTTTCTCCAACAAACTTGTTGCATCTAATAATTAACAAAACACTGCCAGATTTTAAATTATTGCATCTAAATCAAATCAGCCAACACTTACACGCATAATCTACCCTCAATAGCTAATGGGAGCAGCGCTACAACTAAACCACAAAGATAAAATCTTTCCGTATTGTTTCCTTCAAATTGTATAAGCAAATGATTACACAAAATTTCAGCCACGACCATACGTTCGTCAAATTAAACGACTGCGGTAAGCACAGAAGGAGACGTGAAGGCTCATGCTTGAACGAAGCTCTTGAGCTTATTCAGCCACACCAAGTACTCTTTACTGTCCTTGTTGATCATGTACTCATGCAAGAAATTGGTTGTGCTAGGTTTGATTCCTCTGATTTCCAAATACCTATGGAAAGACTTCTGCAGATTCTCATCCAAGTCCCTGCACACGACAATAAAACACAGCAAGTTCAATCATACAACACCTTACCACAACAACAAACAAAAAGTAATTTTTTCAAAGAGTTACAGAAAGAAGAACGTACTGGAAGTCTGGTCCCTCGTACGCGATTTGATCCTCGGTATGATCAGGATTCTTAACAGACAAACTGTCAATAACAATCTCATCAGGGTAACCCACACAGTTAAACTCCAGATAGGGTCCACCCTTCTTGTAAACACTGACCGAAAGTGGAATGCTAGACTGAGGAGCTCTTTCACTCTCATTATCATCGTCGTCGTTATTTCCTTCCCCAGTAACCAAATCAGGCATGTGAACCTCTACCTTAATTTCCTCATCTTGGTACGTTCTCTCCAGCGTTATAGTCTGATGTCCGGGGCTATCAATTATTTTAAAAGGAAAATTACTCGGAACCCCTTCCTCCTATCGGCCAAATCAACTTTCAGTACAAAAACACTCTCAAAGATAAAACGCAATAGTTATTATCATGTATGAAATGGAAAACAATGAAGAGACTCACTGCGTTGTGATCGTCTGTTTCCTGGGCGCATTCGATTTCGGATTCGATGACTCGGAGAAGGTTCTCATCGGAGGTTGGTTTCTTCTGAGCAGCTGCAGAAGAAAAGTGAGACTTCGGAACAAACGAATCATTGTGGTGGTTGATGGCAGTGAAAATTAAGGTGCGGTGACCGAGGTGGTTATTCTTCGTCAATTGACCCGCCACAGCAAGAGCCCTCGCAAAAGAACCCGACTTACGAAGAATTGAGTTGAACGCCATAGCCAAACACGGAAGGGTTTTACTAGGGTTTTAGAATGTCTGAGGAATGGGAAATATTTTTAAGACATTTTAAAGTTATATAGCTCGAGCTATCTTAACACCCAACTCTAAATCTGGGTCCGTTTCTGTTGGGTCAGCCCAATAACGGATACCCGAAATTCGACCCATTTAAATGGCAATTTTGTTTTTTTCACCACCATACTTTCCTTCTGCATCCCATAAATATGAAAATCCTCATTTTGCTCTTCTGATTTAAAGTTTTTTTTTTCTTTCAAATTTTAAAATCTGAATGCTTAAGAAATTGTGTAATATGGAAGCTAAATGGTGTTTTTTCACATTATATAGTACCAAAGTCAAAAGTCTCCTTCAAATTGAATAATTTATAAGTCATTTTTTTTTACATAGAAAAGCTTTTGGGTTTCGAAAAATATTTTTTTCTTTTTGGATTACTCGATCTCAAAGTAATTTTTTCTATAAAAAAAGGTTTTGAATTGTATGTAAAATGTATAATGTATAATTCAACTTGAAACTATTGGGAATAACTTTTGCACCAACCCAAAATCTATTTGTGTTTCCTCGTAAATATGTTATTTTTATTCTTTCCTTTCAAAGCAAACCCAACCATTACGAAAACCCTAGTTATGCAGCAATCCTTTTTTAAGATTGTCACTCGAAATAGAGATTTCAATATTATTCTTCAAGTGTTTTTTCCGAATAAGGGGTGCCAAGAACAAGAATTAAGCCCAAATATATATTTGGGCCTACGATTAGGAGTTCGGCCCAATAAGAGGTGCCGGGAATTTGCCCTATTTAAACGCCCCGATTATCGGTGAAATTTGTTTTCCCGCTCTGAAAACCCTAACTACCTCTGAGACTGAGTTGAACTGGGAAGGGAAGCAAGAACGAATGGGGCAGAAACAGCGAGCAAGTTCTTTCGAAGCGACAGTCGACATCGAAGCGAAGAAACGACGACGTGTCGGTATCGCAGCGATAGGTGAGTTTCACTTATTTTGTTGAATTCTTCATTTCATGGTGCTGCGACGTATATGAATATTTTGGTCGGGTTTTGTAGATGATGGAGTTGAGGCCAAAGATTGCATCACAATCTACCTAGGTATGCTTAAAATACGCGATAATTTTGTCATGTTGCTATGTAGTTATTGATTTGGATGGTTACAGTGTGACTTGAGTTTGGGGTGGTCGAAGGTGGTTCCTCTGAAAATGGGTTGCTGACCTTATGATTTTTCTAATTATGTGTGGGATGACTCTTTTCTTGGCAATAACCTCTTTTGAGCTTAGTTTGCTAAGTGCTGGATGTTGCTAATCAATTTCTGCTCAAGTTCGTTTATGTGGTCTTTAGTGCTCTTTAGTTTCTCTGCTCATTTCTTCGAGTTGCTTGTCAGTGTGCTGTAACTCTGCCGCTGCGATGTATACTATAATTTTAGTATTTATTTAATGTCTGCTACTATTGTACAGTTTCAAGCAAGGAAGAATTTGATGCTCCAGAAAGCTTTGTCATTAATCCTGTTGATTTGAATAACCATTTTCATGAGGATGGAAAAATTTATGGCTACGAGGGTTTGAAGGTTGGATTCATTTTTAACAACAGGAAATTCATTTATTTAAAAATAACTGTATTTTAATGTTTTATGTGGTACGGTATCTTATTTTCTTCAGCTGTTTTGAATTTGTTTTACAGATTACCATCTGGATTAGCAGCATATCTTTTTATGCATATGCTGATATTTCATTTCTAAGTTCATCTGATGTAAGTTCCGAAATTTTTTAAAATTTTGAGTAGTGGGAAAAATCAGATGTATGTTCAGAATTTTCTTTTGTTATGCATCAAGCATCGTGATTGACTTTTTCTTTTTAATCTGTTCAATTTTTTAAGCGAGGCAAAGGCATCACAGATCTAAAATCTGCTCTTCAGGTATGCATCAATATCACCTGGGTGACGATTAACACCTTGTACTCTGTCATGACATTGCCACTTGTTTATTATTTTTGTGTAGACAATTTTCGCTGAGACTCTTGTTGATAGCAAGGATGAATTCCTTCAAAAATTTATGGTGGATTACGATTTTGTTAGGTATTTTGTCCTTATTATGCTGTTCATTCAACACAAAAGCAACACACTTGCCATGCACAGTTTTCTTTCCTTAGTAATGTTTGGAAATTGATTTATAGAATTGGAGGGTTGTGGATGATCTTTTTAATTGACTTGCAGAACAAACATCTCAGAGGGAGAAGTTTTGAAGCACAAACCTTTCAAGGGGAACATTTGTGATTCTAATCAGCATACAGATTCATCTGCTTCAAATGTTGAGGTTTTAATTTACATTTAGGCTCAATGTATTGCTCCTTGGTCAAAAGTTAGGTAGGCTGTATGATTATCTAAAACAAATGTTTTCTAAAGTTCTAGTGCATTTTTGTGAAGTCTCAAGGAAATTCTGTTTCACTACATTGAAGGAGTGGAATACGTAATCGGCCTATGTTAATGTGTCATAATGCTGAATTGCTGATGGTGGTTTATAATAACGCCATTCTTCTGGAAAACCTGCATGTCTTGTCAATTAAATTTTCTCCTTTCTTGGCATTAATAGATTAAGCTAAAATGATTATTGGAAAGTGAACTGTACATGCCCACCTATCTGTGATTGTTATTCGTAATTTTCGCAAAATCTTCAGCTGAAAATTTTGATGGTTCTTTTTGTGAAAGTTCATCAAAGAAGTCCTGTGTCACACTTGTCTGTGGTGTTTACATTTTCTGGTCACCCATTGGCCTGATGCGCTTAGCATGTGACACTTGATATGCATATTTTAGGGACATTTTGTGAAGATGAATGACATTTTTATGTCTAACTTCTGGGCCAGGTTGTCCGTTTGCTGGCAGGAAACATGGCTACTGGGCAACTTTACAGTCATATAATACCCCTCACACTACTACTTGTTGATGGTAATTTTCACGTATTATACTACTTTTTATGCCCTTGTTACAAATTGTTTAGATTGCATGTTGATGTAGCTGATATATTTTTACCTTGTTTGCCGTGTAGGAAGCAGTCCTATTGATGTTACTGATTCACAGTGGGAGCTGTATGTTGTGTGTCAGAAGACAATTGATAATCAGGGAGAGATCCAATGTAGGTTGATTGGTTTTGCTGCTCTTTATCGATTTTATCACTATCCTGATGATTCCAGATTGCGACTAAGTCAGGTTTGTAGGATGCTGGACATTCCGTAAATTTTGTTATACACTCAAAATCAGTTATAACTTTTAACATGCTCTTAAAATTCTCTCAAATGCTTCTTTTTGACGGTAACCGCTGTTGATGGCAGATACTGGTATTTCCTCCGTACCAGCACAAGGGTTATGGTCGATTCCTTCTAGAGGTGCTTTATGACGTTGCAATAGCTGAAAATGTTTTTGATTTCACCGTAGAAGAGCCACTAGATGACTTCCAACATGTCCGCACTTGTCTTGATACCCTTCGCCTGCTTCGTTTTGACCCAATTCAGAATGTAGTCACCAAAGCTGTTTCCCTTCTAAAGCAAGGAAAGTTATCAAAGAAAGCACATTATCCTCGACTTTTGCCTCCTCTCAGTGCTGTGGAGGATGTAAGGAAAAGTCTGAAAATTAACAAGCAACAGTTTCTCCAGTGTTGGGAGGTTTTGATCTACATTGGCCTTAATCCTGTTGACAAGTACACGGAGAACTTTGTTAGTATTATTTCCAACCGTGTTAAGTATGATATCTTAGGGAAAGATTCTGGGACCTCTGGGAAGCAACTTGTTGATGTACCAAACGATGATAATCAGGAGATGTCATTTGCCATGTTCAGGTCAGAGCCCAACGAAGCTAGTAATACTGTGCAAATGGATGACAATCAGGCTAATCAAGAAGAGCAACTCCAGAAGTTAATTCAGGAAAGGGTTGAACAAATCAAGTTGATTGCGGAAAAGGTGACCCTGCATCTTGGGAATAAAGCCGAGTAATTGGTTTTACTGTGGACCAACTATAGTTTGTATTTGTGGACAATCACTCAGTAAGCATTTGGGTTCTTTGTTGTAGCCTTTATTTTATGATTCTTCTGTTGTAGGTTGTGAAGGACCAGTGATCTATTGATCTGTAATTACTGAGTTACTGAGATTAACCACAGCAAAGTCGATTGATTGACATTCAGGGGAGAGATTGTCCACTTCTAATACGTCTTACTCGTACTTTTTTTACCTTTGCAAATTATTTTCATCGCTGAAAATCATGACACTAATTTTAAGATATACAAAGAGTAGAGGTCGCCAAAGTAGGTCTTAATTATCTTTTAGTCATTAGTTTAATTCTTTATTCAAGTCAGCGGGTTGACTTTTACATAAATATTATTTAGTATCAATATAATGTTTGGCTGCAATTTTATTATTTAAAAGCTGTAATAAGGTGAAATGAAGTTCTAAGAATAAAAGGAAGTTATTTGGCAGTCAACACTTTCAAAATTACTTTTTGAAGTTATTTTACTCATTCTATTAAGAGTTTTTTTAATGTCCCTTTAAAGAGAATTTAAAAGTTAGGCTTAACGTAAAGAAGTTTGGTTTGACCATTTATAGGGGAAGAATTTTTCGTCCGAAGCATTTGTTTACTTTTACATTAGATATATTAATTAAGAAACACTTCAATTGAAAATTTGTTTTAGAAAATAAATTCGTCTAAATATACGAGGGTGTGTACACAGTATAATCGAAGTATAGAGGCGAAAAGTAATTTTACTATAAAATAATCTAATCTAATAATACCTGAGTAAGTGCTGGTGTCAAGAAAATTGTTTGGTTTGTCCTGATTATCCATGTAATTGCGGATCTGGATTTGTTAATGTCTCTATTTAAGCTACCCATTAATTAAAAGCTATTCTTGACTAGAAAAATAAATTATCATTTTTTTGTCGAATAGAAAATAAATTCGCTACCACCCAAAGCGTCATACACTCTCACCCAAGTTAAATCATCACCAATTATTTTGTCTTTTGCTCTTTCTGTCACTTTCCTTTATTTTTCATAAAGCAATGCCTCGTATTACTTTTTAAAACGTTTTTGTGGGAAGTTTATATGTGTAGCATTTTCATTTGTGGTGAGCAGGAAAAATTGCTGCAATAATGAAATCATGCTCCACTTCCATCCACCGTGTTGAAAATTTTCTAATATAGACAAACATAAAGGCAAGGCCGTACAACCAAAAGTTCCTGTTCTTGTTATGTGACATGACATGACTTCAGACACACTTATCCACAAATTTAGGGGCCAGGCATGTGCGCAAACGTACCACAATCTCTGGCGAAAAATAATTCTGTATAACTACTTTAGTAGAAAATAAATAAATAATTCTCAAATAAGGTGTACATTTCTGTATAAAAGGAATCAAGTTTGATTTTCCTTCACTAGGGTAAACAAATTATCCAAATTAAAATGATCTAAAAGGAGATACGACTTAATTTGTACGATACATGAATAAATGCCCCTCACCATGTTACCCATGTTTATGTAATGCATTGTACTTGGTTAGTGAAAAAGAGAATATGCATATTTAAATATATATTTAGGAGTAAGTAACAGTATTGAGAAATTAATTTTTAAAATAAAATAGAAATATCACTTTTTTTCCTAAAACTTTATCCAATGACAAAAAAGAAACCCTATTGCAACCTCAATCAAGCTGATGCATAAAAATCGAAACTTGCAGTAACTTTTATTTCGAAGGATAAGATGAGTAGGAATTCATTAATAAATTATGCTCACAATTATTTCAAAAGATATTTTGGCAGTAATTTATGGTCCCTCCATCACATGGTTCTGTTCTGCCAGTAGATATAGGCCTCACTCACTCGTTCGACCCCATAATATATATATATATATATATATATATATATATATATATATATATATATATATATATTCTTTTTATATCAACTCAATATGAAGTCTAACTGCTTATGATAGTATGACCTATCAACTAACTTAATTGTCAATTTTGTAGCAGTATTAGATTGCCCAGTGAGAATTGCAATGGTTGGAGAAACAACTAACCAATAATTTATTTCTATACACACTGAAAATACACAACTTTTGCACAGTCCAAACATACGCCCTTTACAAAGATTCTGACCTTCTTAATCAATGAAATGGCGTCACTCGCTCTAATCCAAAAACTGATTTGTAGAGAAAAAAAAAAAAGAAATGGGATGAAGTACAAAGGAAAACAAATGAAACGAACAAGCATATTTCAGACTGAATAATTTGCTACCTCATCTCACAACATACTACCAATTTGAACATCACTGACCTCACTCACATGACAATCTCTGGCTTCAGAATATTTGACTTGATCTCCTTGTGGGGCAAAACAACACCACCATTGCTGTAAATTTCATCACATACATGGACATCTTCTCCGAGGATGGTCATATTATCCACTCGAGCCCATTGACCAACAGTGGAATGCCACCCAATAATACTGCTGGATATACAAGCATGCTTCTTAACCCTCACTCCTCGCATTACTGTGCAGCTTTTGAGTCTAACACCTTGTTCAATGATGCAGCCAGGACCAATAGCAACATCTGGTCCAATGAGACATCCCTCACCAATTTTGGCTGTCTCATCCACAATGACATTCCCCACAATTTGAGACCCACTGGCCAACTTAGAAGATGACTTCTTCCTCAATGAGTCCAGGTAAAGCCTCAGGCCAGAAATATAGTCCCTCGGCTGTCCAATGTCCATCCAGAATCCTGGCAGTACCATTGCAAACAGCTTTTTCTCAGCAGCAATATTTGGAAACACCTCTTTCTCGATAGATGTGGGCCTCAATTCAATTCGATCCAAAACAGAGGGATTCAACAGATAAATTCCAGCATTGATTTTGTTGCCAACAAACAATTTTGGTTTCTCAACAAATTTATCAACCTGCCCTGTCTTCTCTTCCATCACAACCACACCATATTTTGATGGCTCGTCCACCTACACAAGTAGATGCAAAATGATGTCGGATTCTCCAATTTCAAATGTACAGTCTCACATGTAAAAAATCAGATTTACTTTTTGTCAAATCACTTACCTTTGTTACCATTATGGAAGCCTCTCCTCCATGGCCTTTATGGAATTCAATCATCTCTTTAAGTGGGTACTCACTGATAACATCACTGTTGAGAACAAAAAAGGGCTCTCCAGAGTCATCTATCAGCTTATCCCTAGCAAGAGCCAGGGGACCTGCTGTTCCTAGTGGTTCAGTTTCTTGAGAACACGTGATCTTGATGCCAAGCTTTGTTTCAAAATCCTTCAAAAAATTCAACATAACCTGCAGTAGGAAGCATTACAACAGAGTAAAAAATGAATAAACTTTAGCCTCATACATCTCTTTTAAGCATTGACTTGAAACAATATTGAAAGGAGAGACATCTTTACCTCTGGTTGGTAATTGATGGCTAGCACCACCTCAGTAACTCCAATGGCCTTAAGGGCCTCTATCTGAAAAACAAGAAAAATTGAAAAAAAGAAATCAGAAGTATACTAAATTTTACTAACATATCAAGGAAATAGACATAAAGGACACTCGTAATACATACTAATGCTGTATGTATGCACACACAAAAATTGGCTCTTTTTATTCATATATCTAGGATAAAGCAGATTTTTTTTCTCGTAAATTTATAGATCTGTCATATAGAAGGGAGGCATCAATGTTGCATGAAAAAGGGGTTCTACAAAAAAGTAGATCCCTAATTCATTTCTATTTACAAAAGATGAAAACCTTCTAAAAAAATGCTTAAAACAACTTTACCTGATGCAGAATCATAGGCTTGTTAGCAAAATCAACAAGAGGCTTAGGGAAACTGAGTGTTAGTGGTCTCAACCTTGTTCCAAATCCCCCAACCAGAATCAATGCCTTCATTTTGATGTGCCCTTTACTTTCCTGAAAATTTATAAATAAAAATAGATCAAAATTAGCAAACAGAAAATGTGATCTAAAATAAGAGCAGATAAATTCAACTGTGTCCTGTAAGTATTAATGCCGGGAAGGAAAGAAGAGCTTGCAAAAAACACCTAAACGAACAACAGCAAAATAAGTAAAGTAAGCCTGAGCTGACAAGTAATCTGTTGAGTGTGACATGGATCCATTTACATGTCACTATGCGAAGCATAAGATAGAACTTAAAAGTTAAAAACACACAATGTTTTAGCCATACATAAAAAACACAATAGGCGGCTGTTTCCTTCTTTCAATGGGAGAAATTTTCATACTTGATTTTTAATAAAAAAGAAAAGTCCATAATCCTTGAGGTGAAATTACTGCATTAATTCAGCTCACGAGAACCAAAAACACTCCAGACAGGGATAATAGGTTGGCTAGCTTCAATCCACATGGGCTAGTCTGTAAATAACACTTAAAACCAAACATCAAGGAAACAAAAGACAGAACCTAAAACTGGTGTCATTTATGAAACAAGACAAGCAATGAGGTTACATGAATTGGACAGAACAAGTAGCATCACATGACATATAGTTGCTACTGAGTAGTTTATCCAAGGTCTTTGCAGACGAAAAAACCTGGCTCTTCCAAACTAGTGTAAATTTCTTATTACATAGAATTCAATTCCTCTGTATCAGCTTCGGCCAGAAATTTCACAAATCCATGAAAATTCAAGTAAATTTGCTGAATAGACAAATCAATTCAACACAGAGCAAAAGAAAAAATAACTAGCGAGACAGAGAGAGATAGCAGGGACTTCCGCAACACACAGCAGTGCCAGATCTGAGTAGCACACTGAAATATCTAACGGAAATCAAAAGCAGAGCAAAATTCGATTCAAAAAAATTGAAGAGCACGAACTTTGCGATTAAACAATCAGAATTCGGAAACAACATGCATTGATTGATTAGAACAGAGGAACCGGCAATGGCATTGGTTCAATGGGAAATACCTTCAGATCGGCGACGGCGAGAATGAAAAAGCGAGCTGAGTCTACTCCAACCCGGACCGAGTCAACGCAGCGAGTCGGAATCCACAACTACAATGAACGAATCCAATAAGAACAACCCCCAAATCCTTCTCCTCCGTCTTCCTCTTTATATAACACCCTCACGCGCCAACTGTAAATTATAACTACTCTTTCTTATTTATCACTTTTTGTGTATTTTATCTTATTTATTATACAAAGTAACAATCATAAAATAATTATCACAAAAACCAACAAATTTGTACATATTTTTATTATAAGATTAAAAAATATAATTAAATATATATCTTTATTATATTATACTATATATAGGATAAGATTTCCACGTGATTTTTAACAAATTTTAATTAATAAAAAAAGATTATCCTATGGGCGTGGATTTTCCCTTTTCTTCAGTGTCGGTGGCTTGCTATGTTGTTTCGGAATTTGGCCATTCTTCTGTTTCTTTATGCTAACTTTAATAATCTTCTGTTGTTATTATCGTAAGTTGTTATTTCCTTATTATTTTCTCTCTGTACTTTACATGCTACCAAAGGTTGTGCCTTCTTCACCATTTTGTTCTTTCTATAATAATTGTTATAATAATTGTTGTACCAGCTCATGAAATTTCCTTTCCCTTTTCAATGCTTTTTTTTTCATCTCAACATTAAATTAAATGTAAAATATTATCTTATCCTAACTTGTCGCGTGGTGGATTAATTTTATGACGTCATAATTCACGAATATCCCCTTAAATATTAAATATTATCTTTAAAATTAATTCACCATCTTATATATCTTTATATCTTTCATTATCTAAACAGTATTATTATATTTTTCATACGAGAGTAATGGTCGTTGGTAACTGTCATTATGTTATTGCTTAATTAATCATAATTAAATAATCACTCAACCAAGGGCAACAAAATAAATTCACAAGTGATATTTCACAATCATCGTTAGTGTGGCCAAACTGGCATATTCCTGATAGATACTCTTCATCTCTTTTTCTTTTCTGAAAAAAATATATCCATGCTTTGGTATATACAGAATCAGTTTTTCTTTTTTTTTGTTAAACGTTTTAAATCACCACAATTAATACATAATATTTTTTTAAAACAAAGAAATTGATAAGTTAACAAAGTTTTTTTTACACACTTTAACAAACTAACTAGTTAGGTAAAAAAATATTACTTTATTATTCTATTTTAATTTTATTTATGAAAACTTTATCAAGTTTATAAAAAAATGTCAAAAAAGATAATTTTCCTAAAAACAATTAGTCTCTTTTTTTGTTAAATGTCTTATTTTAGTATTATGAATATACAGAGATACACAAGACTAACACAATACATTTGCATCAATAAGAGTGAGAGCAAGTCTTCAAACGTTCTTTTTGATAACAACTCTTTGAAATATTTTTTGTTTAAAAACAATTTGAAAAGATTCACATTTATTATGTTAGAAGATATGTTTATTAATTTTCTATTAAACTTGCCCCATTGATAGGGTATTTCTTTTCGTCTACTTCAGTCAAGAAAAAAAAAAGGTTCTAAATTAAAAGTTTGTAAAGATTTCGTCTGATTGGAATTTTTTTTTTTCTTTATTTTGTCATTGAATACTTAAATAAAGTAAAGTTGTTAAATTTCCTGACCATGAAAATGCGTTACATAGTCAACTCCTATTCTTTAGATTTTATTTAAAATATTATAAAAACTATTTTACGTGAGAACCAGGTAACAATGTGAAACACGTAATTTATTTAAATTGGTTTGTGTTATTTTAATTTTTCTCTAAATTGGAGTCAAAGTCTCGAAAGGATAATTATTTTACACGCAAATGGCCTAACCAAAAGTGTTGAATTTTGAATTTCCTTTGACATTATAACTAGTCTTAGATCTGGTCATGCAATTTTAGAGTATTGATTATTAATACTCGATTTGCAAATTTAACATAACTTTTTAAAAATAATTAAATCTGACATTATGAATCAGAAAGTTTATATAAATTTTTTATATAAAAACGAAGAAACAAATTATAATTTATAATTATTAAACATATGAAGTGTTAAAAAAAAGTATACCTAGATTTGTGGCAGATAAGCTGGCATGGGGTATTATTAAAAAGGCTTTGGTTACAAAGCCAACATTTATATTATTCTAATTAAGTAACTTGGTCCATATGCCAGCATTGAATTCAGTTCCATTTGCTTGATGTTATGAAGCTCCAATGTCATAAATAAATAAAAAATGTTAGCTAAAGAATCAATAAATTAAATATTTCCAATAAATATTATTGTAGAAGTATATATTAATAATATTAGTTGTTATGTGTTTCTTATACAAACTTTTAATAAATGTTTTTATATAGAGCACATGTATCTGTTTTGAGTGGTTGCATTTTAGTCTAATAAAACATTCGAAACAATTTCTTGTTCAAATAGTTAATACAATTACATTCTTAAGAGCACAATAGAATTATTTGTTTACAGAAACTTAACCAGATGTTTTGTATATATAGAACTGTCTTAAATATTAAAATATTCAAAGTGAGAGTTTGCCTACTCTGATAGTGATTCTGCCTAATATTATTGTTTCCAAAAAGCACACGATTTATATATAAAAAACGATCATAATGTTCATAAATGCTTTTAAGAACATTTATTAACAAGTTTTTGGGTTCATTAATGGAAAGGTTTTGATTCTTTGACAGACTCTGTTCAACAAAAGTGAGTTTGATAGTAGCTACCTCACCCACTTGATTTTGATTAAGAGGCAATTACTAAAACTAATGTGAACATGATCAAGATCCAGTGTAATGTCAACCATAAGATTAGCATAAATACTAGGTTGAATTCATGATGGGGAATATGCGATAACTGCCAAGTTCTATCAACCTAAAATGGAAGGTGGAGCATCATACTCAGTATACAGGATTTTTTATGGTCTCTACAAAATGAAAGTTCCACTCTTTAAATATTGTTATTGTTGTTTCGTGTTGATTAGTGATTAGTGACCAATTGCAAATTGGAACCACAATTTTGTTTCATAAGTCACACCAGAGCATATCATATATCATTCTCAAAGGATGAATATGACAGTGAAAGCACAGTGAATGGTCTAAGACAGCCTTATTAAAGCCATTGACGGTGAAGTTGGAGAAGTACCAGAAATTTGGATCTCAGAGCATCTTCTAAGAGAACTAATTTGACTATTAGGCCCAGCTTCGCTTTCATGGAATAATTCCTAATTGCTATGTTTTGTTTTCTACCAAAAAGAATAATAAAAAAGCAAGCTTTTATATGAAATTGAAAAAACATTACCTTACTTTCGTCAAAGAAAAGAAAAAGAAAATCCCCCATGTTGCATCTTATTTCTGCCATTGTCAAAGAAAAGGCCTGCTTTATTTTGGTTCAGAAAAAAAACTATTGGATGGGAGAGGTAGGGGTCCTTACAGAGGATAGTCTTTCACTCTAGCTGTGGTCCTTGTCCATCTTGGAAGAAGTTGAAAGAGTCCATGCCAAAAAGGGATAAAATAAATCGATGTTAATTAGTCGAAATGGAATATTTGAATTTGATTCCTAGATTCTACAGATAAAGGGATTTGATCCAAAACAAGAAAATTATTTTTTGTAATCAATTTACCTCTGGTTTAATGGTAGTAAATGCTGCCTATCAAGAACAGTGAGTAATCCATAACAAGAATAAGAAAGCTGAGTTGGGTGAAATATGGTTTATATTGTATTGATTAAAAGGATTGCATTTACACCTATTCAACAATTACATGCCAGCAGAATAACTTCCAGTGCATATACTGAATAGTCTATACAATAAAATATAATATACACAATGGTTAAGAATGTTGTTACATAGGTGGAAAGGACTAAATACTGCTTTCCAAGCCAGATTATCGCTTTTCAATGGTGTTAAAATACTAGAGGTAGTCATGGTTATTTACAAATCGCACACCATGAAACAATACACACATGTATGGATAGTATACACTACTTTATGTACATTAACCATTGCCTTTCAGAAGAACTGCGAAGCTAACTAACAAAATTTGATGAAGAGACTCCGATATAGCATGACATCAGGTGGGGGACTCAGCCAGAAGAAGAGTATGCCACCAACCACAAGCAACATTTTTAGGAACACAACCTTCAATGGTGACTTCAGAAGGAACGTTACGGTCAATCACGTCCCCAAGGCCCAGCTGTCACACCCAGAAATCACAACTTAGAACAAAATGATTCCACAACATGAGTGTTACTTACACTTACAATAGATGTAACAAAAAGATGTACATATCCAAAAGGTTGAGTGATATAAGCACCTGTCCATATTTGTTCCATCCCCAGCAGAAAACTCTTCCACCCTCTTGAAGAACATAAACGAAAGGAAACGAATTAAATGTGTGAAGAATAGACATGCAGTTTACATGTGTATGTTTTTTGAAGTGCCAATAAAATTAAAAACTAAACATTAGTTGTGCATAAGATTCTGATGACTACTGCAAAAGTAAACTTAAAAACAGTAAGGTACTTAAGAATTTGAGTTATGCTAGCAATCTTATTCAACCCATGGGGGATTTGGCTAAAACAGAGACTATATAACCCATTCATAACAAACCCTGTCCGAGATTGTTCAGTTTGACCAGCACCGTTGTCTTTATGTACATCACATAATTAAAGAATCTTTTTACCTTACATTCCTTCAAAGTGGAACCGACATCCCAAATTTTTAACAAAATAAATGTTACAGCCTATTTTTTCCTCAATTTTCTTCGCAGTTGTGTTGGTAACAAAACATTGAACCAAACATTGGGAACATGAACGAATGATTAACATGTGGGGAAATTTTAAGTGCTCACAGCTCATCTACTTCAGAGATATCAAACAGATTTCAGATTTATTTAGTGTTTTGAGATGTGTTAAATAACTTCAATAATGGAAGCCTAACTCTGATTAGACAGCTATTAAAATGACATAAGCAGGTCCCTATAGGATGGTATACCTGTTACCAAAGCAGTGTGACGAGCCCCACACGATATATTCTTTGCATGAACATTTTCCAAACTCGGAGAATCCACTAGTCTTGGTATAGTCTGTTTAAAAATTAAAGTTAATACTTTAAAAACTGAATCACAGGTTGCCTCAACTAATAACATAATCAAACAATACCACATGCTTAGCAGGTCATTCAGTGACATCAATATTTATGACGAATGTATAACCACAGCACACTGATATGTAATTATGATCTGTTTTAGCGACAAACTGGGTGGGGACACTAATTATAGCATACCTCAGCTTGATCGGCACCAGTTCCTAGCTGTCCAAACTGATTACCACCAAATGCATACACATCACCATCAGCAGATGTACAGACTGTATGCCACAGTCCTGCAGCAACTCCCTCTATGTGGATACCCAATAAGGAAGATACACAAGTTGGGCTTAGTTCATCATCGGTACTTCCTTGCCCACACTTGACCAAAAGAAGATGACATAAATAGAGTATAATGAGCTTAAGCATGCATTGACCAAGAGGTGACAAGAAAGATAAAATATTGTAAAGGAATAGAATAAATAATCCCTTGTTAGAGTGAACCACATCTTCAACATCTACTTGCTTTTGTCCACCATATTCTACTTTACCTACAGATTCATCCTTAAGAATGGTTAAGGGGTGATGGTATCCAAACAGTGCCGCAGATGAATATATTTCAACCGAGTATCACATAATTCAGTTGGATTCATGACACGATAATACTCCCGCAATCTAAGGCAAGTCAAATCACAAATTTAATTAAGTAGACGTTGCACTTCACATTTTTCCCCGTACCAAGGAAGTTTTACATAGCAAAATAAACAACAGGATGTTGGTGATATGACATGCAAAGTGAGGTAATTCAGAGCATGGGGTGCTCCTCAGTATCAAGGGGTTACACTATTATCTGATAAGATCTGAACGATAAAATGGCCGATGATGAAGCAAAATGGATTTCTCGTGAAAATAAATTAAAGGAAAAAGCAGAACTGGAAGAAAAAGAAGATTTAAGTTCAGTCGCTGACAAGAATACTGCATCAGAAAGGGATTCTCTAATATTAGGATTCAGGAACCTTTGTTAGCAAACTACAGCCTTGCACACATCAGAAGATTTTATTTAGAATAAACGCTGACAAAATTTAAGGAAAAACTCTGCAAGTTTGATCTGCTATAACATACCCATTACATCAATAACCTCAGTTATGAAGCCATGAAAATAAATTGGGAATATGCTGGTGACAGTACATATACAAATTCGTCAAGTTACAATAGAATATGAACTTGCAGAAGTTAAAAATAATATCCCAGTTCACTTTAAATTTTACCTGTCCATAGAGTCCCCAACCAAAAGCAAGCAAGGCTCCAGCATCTGTCAACTCAAAAGATAGACATTCCAATATTAGTACAAACAAATGTACCAAAGATGACAAAAACGTTTTTTGAAACAAAACAAGCTTACGAAACAAATTTTTATACTAGTAAATTTAACTCCTAATCTAGTACCCAGAAAGACAACGTTATTTATACATCAAAGCATATACATATTTTCATTTTAGGTTCTTCGAAGAACTAAAGTGCAGGCGGTCCAGTTGAGTTGCTGAATAGATGGACACATATGTACCTGTAATGACTGCACTATGTCGACCTCCACAGGCAATTCTCTTTATGTAACTTCCAGGAACTCGAAAACTTTGTCCCTCTGAACCCATGCTTCCTCGAACCAGTGTAGCAGATCTATCTTTACCATAATAAGAGGAATCAATACATGGAACGAGATGAGGAGAGGATACCATACGTATTCTTGAACCCAAACCAAGCTGCCCTTCACCTCCATAACCCCAAGCCCACACCAGTCCGGTATCTGAAACTCTCAAAACCAAAATCAATGATAAGTCTTATACATCAAAGATGTTTCAATCAAACCGCGTTACACAATGGGAAGAAGATAACATACATAAAATCTTAGACTTAAGTTTTAAACTTGTCCATTACAAGGTCTTGTACCTGACAGTGCAAGTGTATGGCGTCCACCGGCAGCAACACTAGCTATCCTTATTCCTGGATTTAGTGTGACAAGGCACGGAAACGCTGTCAGGCTATCATTGCTGGATGATGAGCTTTCAGCTGTTTGCTTTGTTGCAGATACTCTCCTTCGCTTTGTACTTTCTTCTCCACTGTTATTGGAGGCAGTACCTCCAGTAGATCTTGAGCCTTGTGAACGAGGGCTCACTATTGCAAAACAACTCTATATCAGTCACCAATAACAAGGAATCATGGTCCCCCCCAGGGAGGGATAAATAACTGGAGGCAGTACATCCAGGTAGGGAATGAGGGTTCATCATAGAGGGGTAAGCCATAAAACTTTTTTTTCTTCTTTCTTTTTGGGTTGCAAGATTCTATCATATATCCCCACTCCTTCTTTGGAGCACCTTGGCTTGCGTAGACCACTCCTTGGGAGGGACAGCTAGCTTTACATAAGCTGTTGTTGTAAAGAGGTCAAACATACCTTGCTCTGTCGATAATTGACTATGAATTCCTGGCACATCTTTTTCAAGACCTACCCCTGTCGATGGTTCACCAAATACCCTCCCAGAGGGAATACATTCTTTCCATCCCCATGTATAAACTTCTCCATGTTCTGTGGCAAAACATATTAGCAGAAAAGTTTGCTTAATGTACAAGACAAAAAAACTCCTTTCCAACTGGATGATTTGTTGAATTCATATTGGATGTGTTACTTGTTAAAATAATAGATACATGAAAAGCCTTTAGAAAACCAAAACTATAGGTTCTATTTTAGTTCAGTCTTCTTCTTTCACTCTCATCATTTCATTTCTTCTTTTTCTCTCAGGCCAGAAAGGTAAGAAAATCGACCTTACCTGTTACAGCAACACAATGAGCCCACCCTGCTGCAGCTTTTACAATAGATGCTTCAGTTGGAAGAGGGAAAGGCTCTGGAGTTTCCTTTACAAATAAACCAGAAATGTTAGTTTGTTGACAAAGAAAAAAGAGATAATAAAAGAGAGACATCAGGGACAAACTATTCGATCAACAGTTATGCATTATACCCCGTGCTTGCCAGAAGTCACATAGCTTTGGCCTAAATCATCTGTCGAGCCCCACGTGATGAGCTTCCCTGCTCCTGATTAAGGAAAAACACGTGAGCTTCCCTTCATACAAATAAAATGGTACAAGAAAACGAAAGGGAGATAGGCCATAACCCAAATACTATAACTTAAATCATTTACAACACAAGGAAGAACAACAACACATTCCATGGGGTGAGGGGCAAGACATTGGTAGCAACAATAAATTGCCTCAAGTGAAACAGTAATGAAAGCCTCACAAAATTCCAAACAACCTCCTAAATTCATCTCCTTAGATTTGAGAGTTTGACCATATTTGACCAACCTTACAAAATAAGACCCCATCAAAGTTCAAAAGCGCAACACTTTATTTAATAAAACCATAAGCAAAACAAAAAAAACAAAAAAAACAAAAAAAATCATTGTTCACTAAGACCCCGTCGAGAGAGGGAAAAAAAAACACTCCAATGAGAAAAAAAAAATCAGAGAAGGAAGCTCAAGCCGCTAAACTGAATTGAGTTTCTGCTCCAATCTTCCAAGTTCAACTACTTCCCCAAACCTGATTAATTTTCAAATCCAAACCAATATTGGAAGAAACGAAAGGTAATTAAAGGAATGAAAAGATAAAGCACCAGAGATAGCAATAGCGAATCCACAACCGCCGCCGCAAACATCATTCCAAGAGTGACTGCATGGCGGAAACCTAACGGCGACGGGAGTCAAAAGCGGCGTCCTCTGCGGCAGAGCTCCGGGAAGGTAACCCCACATGTAAAGCACCCTCCGCAATGCCCCTCCTTCACTTCCCTCGCCATTATTCATGCCCATTCCCACTACCAAAAGAGTCAACAACACAAACACTCACTCTTTCTTTTTCCTTTTTTTATTTTCTGGCGCTTTCTTCTCTTTGGAGAGAGAAAGAGAGACAGCGGGTTTGTTTGTGTTTTCGTTTGTTTGTTCCGAATGGCCAACGTATAAAATGAACGAATCATTTTCAGGGGAATGAGGATGCCACGTCGGATGCCTACGTGGTTCCATAGCCACATGGCCTTCTTCTGGCCGCTAGATTCTTCCGCCATTTCCAGCCACGAGTTCAGCAGAAGTTTCTGGAAGGTCACGCGCCTGGTGTGTTACCGTGTTCACTCCATTTGTCGCCACGTGTCACGTACAGGAGAGAACTTCAATGATTGTGCTTCCACGTGGCATTTTCTACACCTGTAACGGAAAACACAGCATTATTAACCTGAGTCAAACTCTTGTCTACTGTAATAAAACTGGGTTTAATTTTTGTTTGCAGTGTATATTTAATTTTATTTATATATGCATATTTTATTCTTTTACCACACATCGTTATAAAAAAAAATTATTTACCTCTTAAATATTAATGAAATCATTTAACTTTTTTTACTTTGTTTTTTTCTTAAACCTAACATTAAAGTGTGTTTTAAAAATTGTGGACTTATTTATACTTCACATTTTTTTAAAATGTGTATGTGATGAATTTTCTTTGTAAATTAGTCAATGGCTTATGTAATTTAATTAAAAAATAAAATTAAAAGCTTGAAATAGATTTTTTTAACAATAAATGGATGATTGTTTCATGTGACCTTTTGTTTCGACCATTACAAATCTTGAAAGAACTATAGGATTGTTTGACTTTTTTTTAACATAAGAAATAAAAATATTTTTAAAATTATAATAACCATATGAGTTTATGAAAAGTTAAAAATAAGTTACTTCTAACATTTTTAAAAGGGAAAATAGTGACTAAACTCATGCTTAAATTAGCCTTGAATAAATTGTCACTTTAAAAACTACAATAAAACTGTTATAGTTTCATTTTTCATTTGTACATCATATATTATTAAACGAGATAAAATATTGTAAAGAAAATGGTTGTTTAATGATTTTGATGATTTTTAATTATTCAAGAAAACTATTCATCTAAAAAATTGTATTGTAAGAAAATTTGGTAAGAAACTAACTGTAGTTTTTTCTTTATAAAATATAAAATATAGATATATACTATTTTTATTTTATTCTACATTTATCAATCAATTCAATCACCAATTTCACTGAACACTTTCTAATATAATAATTAAGTTTAACCAGCCCAAAGGAAAATAAGTTTTAGTTAAGCTATCAACTATTTTGCTAGGTATAACTAAAATAATATTTGAAATTGCTATTAGTAAAATAATTGTTTTACAAAATAAATTTACGTAGATTTTAAATTTCGAAAACAGAAATTCAATTATTTAATTTATCGACCTAATTAAAAGGTTCTTAAAATTTACATCTTGAAAATGAGGAGTTTTGTCTTTAATGAAATGTTTTTCTTAAAAGGTTTTTAAATCCTGTTGTGAAAGTATTTGGCTATTTTGAAGGGTTAAAAGATGAAAATAGTAGCAATAAAGTGAAAGTGGAAGCATGAATACACCAGAAAGTGAAATTAGGGCATGTCTAAGGTCAACATCGATCAAATATTTGAGAAAGAAATATATTATATATCTTCAACTTTAAGCCTTTGGTTGCATTATTGGAAGAGTGATAAGGAAAATGAAATAAACAGAAAGTGACTTTAAAAATTAACGAAATATATTAGAAATAGAAGATAAATAAGTGAAAATTTTGCAAAGGATGGTGATTGATTTAAAAATTAAAAATTGTTGATAATTTCCTGATACAAATAATTATCAATGTATTTTAATCACAATTAAAACCAAACTTAAACTTAAGAAGTTTCTGATGAAAAACTATCATTTTAGTAATTCTGAATTTCTCGACCTTTAGTTATCTGTTTGTTTTTTATTAGTAATAAAATGTCAGACTATAAAATAACATAATGTGAACTTATAAGAATAGGTATCTTAATATTAATACATAATTAAGAACAATGTTGAATTAAGATCCACCGATAATAAATTAAAAGATCAAATATAAAAAAGTGTTACTGAAGTTTATCTTATTTTTATGCAAATAGGGAATGTTTATTTTATTTCCTTATATTGTTAAATATTTTATTTTACTTTCTGTAATTTTGTAAAATGAATGAAGATAATACTACTTTTTTTTAATTGTCACTTTTATTTATTAACTATTACTTAGTTGCACAGTTTACTGATTCGATTCTCACCTATTCATGCACCCAATCAGAAGATTCCCATGTTTTTTCATCTTGGAATTTATAGTAAACATGTGATACGATTTTTTCCACATGATTTCCTTCATAAGTTAAAAAATAAAAATAAAAAAACATGCACTTTCTATGGAACCGGATTTGTTTTTCTTCTTGTCATTTTCATTTTCCTTTTGCATGTTAGAGTTACTTCAAATGTGTGCCTTCACGAGCTTTCCTTTTTCTCCCTCAATTTTTTTTTTCCTTTTTCCACTATATTCCTTTTACATTCTTGTAAGTTTATACAATATTTTTCCTTGTACACAGTTATTTTTTGTTTTGTTACTGTTTTCTTAAGTTTATAGATTCGAAGTTAATTTGGTTGGGAATGTTGGTAAGATGACATAGTTGATGAATTTTAGAATATTTTAAAAATTTAAAATTTGATTCATACAACACTCTTCACTTTACTACACACACCTTTGTGCCTGTCCACAATCACAAATCATTTGACAGTTTGTGTCATGTCAAATGTTTAATCGTCAACCACAACCACAAATAAATTTTTCTCAACCAAAAAGTTTACAACCCACGTGAAATAATAACATTATTATTTTTCCTTTTTTAATTCATATCAGGAAAATGACACAAGATGAGAAATGAGTGTGGAAAATCACCTAAATTTTGTCTGCTTCAAATCATATTTACTCACTTTATTTAATCAGATAAAAACTATTTTATCTTGTATTTTTTAAATCAACTCTGCTAATGGAAACTCAATAAAAAATTTCAAATAAAAAAATATACTTCCTAATTCTCAAGCTTAAACTTAAATGAGTCATTTTGAGATGGTACATGAATGTGAATCATGTCATTCTTTCTTCACTTGCTCTTGCAGTGTTGTCACCTTCCAAAATTTGTCTTGCCATTATTATGTATCTTTCGTTAGAGTCAATCATTTATTTCTCAAACGATTTTCAATATCTCCCCATAAATAATTTCTAAGTTTTTTGGCATGCTTATAATTCGAAGTCGGTTTGTTCAACCAAATCACTTAACTACCTGATTGTGGATAACATGGACATGTGTCCCAGAAAAGCACAACAAGAGACACATCCTCAAATTTCCATGTATCATTCAAAACCTAAATTTAATGCAACCTTTCAAGTACATGAATTCATTATTATGTATAACTTAGGAAGTGTCTTTCTTTCTCTGCACCTCCAAAATTTCTTTTACACCTCAAAAAAATTTTAAATTCTAAAAATACATTTTGACCATTTAAGTAAAGTCACATACTTCACATCCTAAAATTATTTTCGGTTGTGAACTTCCGGAAGTCAAAATATATAACTAGAAGTTGACTTTCAGAAGTTTATATTTTGATTTACGGAAGTCGACTTCTGGTGATATATTTTGATTTTTAGAAGTTGACTTCCAATAATATATTTTGACTTCCGGAAGTCGACTTCCGATAATATATTTTGACTTCTGGAAGTTGACTTTGGTTATATATTTTAACTTCCGGAAGTTGGCTTTCCATTATATATTTTGACTTTTGAAAATATTATTCACAGGAAATCGATATCCAAAAATAATTTTGGAGGTGTAATGTACATGGTTATGCTCAAATGGTAAAAAGATACTTTTAGAATTTAAAAAATTTTTGGAGATGCGGAAAAAATACTTGAAGGTGCATAAAGAAAGCCCCCTTCGGGAATAATAGAGTGGGTCTAACAAGACCAACCGCCTACAGGCCCAGCCCAATAAAAATAAGGCCCGGCCCAAGAACAAATGAACAACATTATTACAACTATTTCATTTTACATTCCCATATTTTCGCTACATCCCATAAATATGAAAACTAACGTAACAGAGAAAGGTTGAAGCTGAGGTAACTGAGGATGCTTGCAGCGTTTGAAAATGCAAACGTTGGGAAGTGTTACCAGACAGCGGAATCTCTGGTGTTGCTGGTGAAGCAATGTGGGTCGACGAAGACGGTGCAACAGGTTCATACCCAAATGGTGGTGAACTCCATTCACAACCACCACAACCACCTTCTCTCCAAAGCCATACAAGTAAAAAACTTCACCTACGCTTCTCTTATCTTCTCCCACATGAATCCCCACCCCAACGATTACGCCTTCAACATCATGATACGCGCCCTCACCACAACCTGGCACAACTACCCTCTCGCTCTCACCCTCTTCTACCGCATGAAGTCCCTCTCCGTCACCCCCGACAACTTCACCTTCCCCTTCTTCTTCCTCTCCTGTGCCAACCTCGCTGAAGTTTCCCACGCCCGAGTTGCCCATTCCCTCCTCTTCAAGCTCGGCCTTCACTCAGACCCCCACTCCGCTCACTCCCTCATTACCACCTACGCGCGGTGTGGCCGCCCCGCATGTGCGCGGAAGGTGTTTGATGAAATTCCCCACCGGGACTTGGTGTCCTGGAACTCCATGATTGCTGGGTATGCGAAGGCGGGCTGTGCCAGGGAAGCTGTAGAGGTGTTTGGGGAGATGGGGAGGCGGGACGGGTTTGAGCCGGATGAGATGAGTCTGGTGAGTGTGCTTGGGGCTTGCGGGGAGTTGGGGGATTTGGAGTTGGGGAGGTGGGTGGAGGGGTTTGTTGTGGAACGTGGCATGGCTCTTAACTCGTTTGTAGGTTCTGCTTTGATTAGTATGTATGCTAAGTGTGGGGATTTGGGGTCTGCTAGAAGGATCTTTGATAGCATGGCTACCAGAGATGTTATCACGTGGAATGCTGTTATATCAGGGTGGGTGAGTTTGTTGTTCAGACTCTTTCTAGAGATTAAGGCCTGTTTGGATATGTGTACCTACAAAAGAAGAAAATAAGAAGGAAAACGAAATAAATTTCTTTACAAGGTAAAATTGATTTAGGTATAAGAGAAAAATATTTTTTTGAAGAAGTTAATATGAGAAAAATTTTACAAATTAGCTTTTATTTAAGTTAATTTTAACTTTTGGAGAAACTATTTAAATTTTGGTTTTGATTTTCTCTTCTCATAAATGTTCATAGAGAAATGATTCAAATAGACCCTAAGTTATGTGGTTCTATCTTTTGGCTTGTATGAGCATCATTATGTGTATGGACGTATAATAGTGTTGGGTTGGGTTAGTAGTAGGTTTAGTCGAAGATGCTTTGTTCATGTCAAAAACAAGAACAGGCCCTTCAAAATAATACCTGTCTCAAATACTTTGTGGGGAACGGAAAATTTGAATGCTCCTGGTTTCATTTTACTTGTTTTTTAACTTCTATTTTTAATGTTTAATAACAAAATTGATGTGAATAATACAATAATTAGATAAATTCTGTCCATACTTTCTAGGTTCGAGTTGCGATCACTTTTGCAGTTACGGATCTGTCTTGGTTTTCCTAAAAATTCATTTTATCTTATCCTGTGATTTTCACAAACATGACAGATATGCTCAGAATGGAATGGCGGATGAAGCGATCTCTTTATTCCATGCCATGAAGGACGACAGTGTTAAGGCAAATAAAATTACCCTGACTGCAGTGCTTTCTGCATGTGCAACCATTGGCGCTCTCGATTTGGGGAAACAGATTGATGAACATGCATCACAAAGAGGATTTCAGCATGATATTTTTGTTGCTACTGCGTTGATTGATATGTATGCTAAGTGTGGGAGTTTAGAAAGTGCGCAGAGAGTTTTCAAAGAAATGCCCCAGAAAAATGAAGCTTCTTGGAATGCAATGATCTCTGCACTTGCTTCTCATGGAAAAGCCAAGGAGGCACTATCACTATTTCAGCGCATGTCAGATGAGGGTGGAGGTGCACGCCCTAATGACATAACATTTGTAGGGTTGCTTTCTGCTTGTGTGCATGCAGGCCTGGTAGCTGAGGGCCATAGATTGTTTGATATGATGAGCACATTGTTCAGATTGGTACCAAAAATTGAGCACTACTCTTGTATGGTTGATCTTTTGGCACGTGCGGGTCATTTATACGAGGCATGGGATCTAATTGAGAAAATGCCTGAAAAACCAGACAAAGTTACATTAGGTGCTTTGCTTGGTGCTTGTCGAAGGAATAAAAATGTAGATATAGGGGAACGGGTTATGCGGATGATTCTGGAGGTGGATCCTTCAAATTCTGGGAACTATATTATCTCCTCAAAAATATATGCAAATCTGAACATGTGGGAAGATTCTGCAAGGATGAGATTGCTGATGAGACAGAAAGGTATTACTAAAACTCCTGGTTGTAGCTGGATTGAAATTGAGAATCACTTGCATGAATTTCATGCTGGAGATGGCTTATGCCTTGACTCTATAGATATAAGTAACATAATATTTTTGCTCTATGAGGAACTCAAAAGGGAAGGGTATGTCCCAAAAGTTGTTGAATAGCTTTTTGATTTGTACAGAGCTAAGTTTTGTTTTACTGGAAGTTACCAGAGTTAGGAAAAGTGGGTCAAGTGGTACTCAGCTCAATTTTCGATATTCATGATTATTGGATTGGGCTCATCCGATAAGTGATCAGACAAGGCAGTTCAGTTAATTTCCAGTGAACCTTATTTGTTCTTCTGCTGTGTTGTATTGTATTCTTCTGTAGACGAAACTCCACAACATCATTTAAAGAGGATGAGACTTTGGCGTTTGCATCAGCTTAAATGCCATACAGAAATGAAAAGGATTCTCATGAAAACATGTGCTGCACTGCTCTTGCCTTTTGTAGTATCCATCGGGATCTCTGCTCCAAGTTTTGACACTCTTGAGAAGTTTTTCACTTTTTTGATTTGGGGAAATATGAAAACAGATTTTTCTTCTGAAGAACAAGACTCTCCATCGATCAGGCAAACATTTGGGGTCAGGAGGATCCAACAATTGATCTTTCTTTCAGGGAAACAACATTAGCTCTTCTATATATATCAGCAAACAATAAAAGAGTATTTGAAAGTTTTGGTACTCCCTATTTATATTTGATATTGCACAGTGGAGGTTTAGTTAGGCAAAATATATAGCAACAAAACTATTTTACAGATAGGTTGAACAAAGAATTTTCGTTGGTCATGAATGAAGATTCAATGGTGAATGTTGATGAAAAAAGTTGATGAGCTACTGGGAGATGATGATACGAGCTTAAGCAAACTCATTGGCCACCTTCATTTTTCTTTTGTGCTTTCCTTTTCTTGTTCTACATACAATACGATAAGTTTATTCAAAATTCATGAGATTTTTTTTGCCAATGGTATAATTTTCACAGTGGGCTTTCATGTAATATACTTTAATACAAAAAAAATTTGAAAAAATAGAAAAAAGTATTTATGTTAGTCACACTAACTGTATTAATTAGGTGCAATTAACACAATAATGAGTAAGTTCACTAAATTGATTGATATTACAGTTTTTTCTTCGATTATTGTAATAGTTATTTAAATTAACTACAGTTTTTAATTACGATTGTGTGCATTTTAATTGTGTTAATTAACCTTACTTTTGCATTAATTGCTTATTTCACACTTCATTAACTTTCAATGTTTAACTATATTTGTTATCAATTATTTAATATTCACTTAAAATAATTTCAATGTATATTTTTAATCATCATTATGATGTTTTTTATACAAACTAAGTTTGTTAACACAAAATTTACAGTGAGCAGATCAGATAGAGATAGATGGTAATGCTGGGACATTTCAGCCAAAAATATAAGAGCAGTAGAAGAGAAAATAAAACCAGAGGTGAAATTTTGACATATAATTAATTATTAGGTTTATTTAAATTAAAAAGTCCACAAGTGTAAGTACATCAAATGCATTTTGTAATAAAAGTTTTCCTTTCCTTTATTAAGCATTAAAACTTAAGAATTATGTTATGAAATATAATGCATGTGATAAATATTCTTAATCATATTAGATTTTAACACATAAAAAAAAAAATCTACATTTTTTTACTATATATTAATATTTTGCAAATAACTTTTTTGTTCTCCTCAATATATTTGAGAATGTTATTATGAAGTTAATTAATCAAGATAAATGTTATTGGCAATAGAAATATCATGCGTCAGACTATGTTTTAATCTTTGAAATAGTTGATCTTATTTTATTTACTTTTGTTTTCTCACTTCAAGCTTGTATCCTAGACTCTCTTGTTTTCATTTAGTATTATCCTTTACAAGTATAATAATTATTTCTAACTTGAAAATGCGGAGACAAATATTTGTACTTTCTAATTAGAAACATACATTTTCTCAATGTATTACAATTTTATCAACTGATCCTCTGTTTATCTTTGGCATTTTTTTAGTGGTTAATCATATATTTATTAGTTTATTTCAATTTTATTGTTAATTGCAAACTCATAGGTACAATAAAAATTTGAAATATTATAATAAAGTTATTGATGCAATATTTATAAATATATATTTTTTAAAATGTTTATCCAGACATGTCTACATGCTTGCAAGGCAAACAATATGCAACACAAATCAATAAAACTAACTTGTGATTCTTTTCTTGAGGTCAGTTCACCTATGTCCATTTTTTTGTGAGTAAACGGAAATTGATTAGTGTACATTCTCATTCGTTGTTATCAAAAATATTATCCCATATTGTGCATTATAATGAAGGAGCTTCACTTTGGAAAACACCAAATAATCAATTTAACACATTTATATCACTATTTAAATTTGTTAGTATAAACTATACATCATAAATGTGTGATAATCACCTTTAAGTAGGGGTGAAAAAATACTCAACCCTACAATCCCATGAAAATCGACAAAGAACGGATGAATTTTGTTTGATGTATTTGAATTTGGATTAAGCGGATAAAAATATTCATGTAAATATAGATATAAATGTTCGGGTACGCGTACCAAATAAAAAATCTATGGATACCTGATCTGACCTAGAATTAGTTAAATTTTTTCTCAAACCTTGATTTGTTGCTGCTAATCTCCTCACCCTTTTGCATCTGCAATACATTTGAAAACCAAATCAACAAATTTTCAAAACCCTTCTGATCTCATGGAATACCATTTAACACAAACGTTCTCTTCTTTATTTCCTGTGAGAAATAATATTGCAAAAATGATTCTTCTTTTGAAGGACGAGTGTCAAAACGCAGTTGAATTGCAAACCAAGCTTACTTCATCTTAGGCGAGTGCGCGTTGTGGACCAATCTACTTTGATATGTTTTGATATGCTTCCTTTTGGTTCAATTTGCCACTATGAGGTTCGATCTGCCGCAATCAGGTTCGATCTGTCCCGATTTACTTCGATCTTCACCAATCTTCCTCTATCGGCTCCGTAGGTGGCGGTGTGGTGGGGTTTGCTAGGTCTGTGCAGTGGTGTGGTGATAGAAAGCACCCAAAATGTGGAGAAGTTGGAGAAACATGGCTGGAAATTATTTTTCTTTTAATCTCACATTATTTTACATTTGATTCGGATAACCGCAATACATCCGCTTGTAACCGATCCGAATAAATCCGAACCCGCATAATCCAAAAAATAAAATAGTCGAATCTGATTTTCAAATATTAAATTTGGATTGGGTCAGATTAACCTTCTTAGACCCAAATCAACCCAACCCGACCAATAAATACGCCTAACTCTAATGTATCGATCGTCATGAGTTATCAATATTTACATTCCAAATACATATAATCAATTAAAACCACGTGCATTTCCAAACTATAGTAGATAAATTAATGTTTTTATCCACTTTCTTAACTAATATGTCCCCTTCACATATTTAAAAATGCCTATAAGCATTGTAATAATGCATACTCCCATTTGATTGCCATTTATGACCTTTCTTCTTTATCTAAAATAATTACTGCTCTCTACTTGTTGTTGAATATTGCTTGAATATCTCATTAATTATTTCATATTCTTGCTATTTATGATTTCTCGTTTTCTTTTATAGTAATTATTGGCTTTACTCCACGTTGAGTATTTTTAAATATTTTATTATTTTCTTTTTATTGTTGTCTTCAATTGTTTCTTGAACAATTTTGATCATAAAATATTGAAATGAAAGTATAAGTATGTTTAACAAATGAATGGAAATAATATGAACAAAATTAGAAATAACGTAAAAGTGTTATCTTTTAAAATTAAATAGAATTAGAATCAACAACTACTTCTTCTAAGATGACTAATTTTATTTATAACAACATAATAATAACAAAATTACATAAAGTGAACAACTAAACTTGCCCAAAAAAAAATTACAAGTGATTTTCTTGTATTGATTTTCAAAACTCTTCATTATAATTTTGTTCAGTGTCATTATGTTATTAAATCTCTTATTTTTAGACTTATTATATTCAGAGCACTTTTTTCCATTGTTAGAATTTTTCAGGCATGTAAAGTCTATCCTTGTACAGTGTATTGGTTGCAATTTATGGCATTGAGTATTCATTTTTTATTTTCACAATTTAATATTTTCATTCTAAAAACAACATCACATTGACTAAAATGCATAATAAAATTGTTGAATTATTCATTAATATAGATATTTATATATGTTGTTAGTTCTAAACTGTAATGTGAAATTGAAATTTATCCATTTTTGAAATTTTAATATAATTTGATCACCAACTTTAAAAATAAATGTATAGTTCTTCTAATCTAATTTCGTAAATTTTTTTAAGTTTTGAGTGACGTTTTGAATTGACGTTTAAGTTGTTTACACTATATAACACATTATAATCTCGAAGATTGTTTAATATGTAAAAAAAGTTATACGTTTTGATTAAAAATACTATATCTATTCATTTTTAAATTTGAGATACCAAAATGTATCAAAGTTTCAAATAACGATGAATTTTAATTTCGCGACTGAATATATATATAATCCTCTATCCAATGCTTATAACTTGTTAGAATGATACATATATAAGTTTTATCATTCCACTAAATATCTAAAACACTTTGATGTACAAGAGCAAACATGTGATGAAGCAACGAAAGCATTAACTTGATGCATGAGAGAAGGTGCACCAACCCATTCATGTGACACCCTTCATGCCAAATCAACCTCAAATCAACTCATTAACTCTCCAAATATATATATTATGTCCCTGAAATCATAGTATATACAAAAGAGTTGTAATTAATAAAGTCCTAGTTTTGAGAAAAGAAAGAGTTGTATATGGAAAGTCAAGAAAAGAACAGTGTTGGATTCTTTCAGATGCCTCTGCACTATCCAAGATACACTCAGAAAGATTACGAAGACATGCCTGAGTGGAAGCTTGATAGCCTCCTCAAGGAATATGGCTTGCCAACAAATGGTGATTTGGCTTACAAAAGAGACTTTGCCATGGGTGCTTTTCTTTGGCCTAATTCACTCTTGTTGCATAACAATGTACTAACTAAAACTTATCACAAGTGATTATCAAAACCAACAACGAACTTTACACATAGTTTAGCATAAGCAAACTACATATATGATTTTGTTAAAATTATTATCACTGAAAAATATATTATCTTGTCTCTTTTAATCTTATATACTTCTCTTCCCTATCGAGACGAATAATTTATAATTCTCTATTAACTTAATTCTTAAATCCGTCACTAATAAAAGTCAGAATAATCCAAAACTTTTTTACAAAACTGGATTAAAATATATTATTTTTGTTCAACTTTTATTATTATTATATTTATTTTCTCTATTTAAAATAATAATACTTTGATCTTCAACAACAAATCTGAATCATATTATATATATATATATATATATATATATATATATATATAATAATATTATATGAGAGACTTGGGTAGAAAATATATATGAATTAATTCACCATTCAGCATAATAATCAATTTGTATTTCAATGGTAAGATTTGCACAATTTTTATTTGCGTATCATTTATATCTTTTAAGAAGAATCTTATTAGACTTTGAGTAATTTAGAAAGCTAACTGCATATACAAAGAAAAAAAAAATCAAATTATGTTGACCTAATGCAATGGTTTTTAATAATACAAAATTAGAGTAATTATGTACCAAATGATGATTAATGAGAATAATATATTAGGTGGGAATCATATATACTTAAGAATAATTAGAATATATTTGATTTGCCATAAACATATATGAGAATCTTTATATAGTTATTTGAAATATAGTTATTTGCCATATTAAATAATTTAATACAAATATCACAGGTTACCAGAATCATATTTTTAAGAATGAATAAAATTTATTTTATTTGTGATAAATATTTCTGCAAGTATTTATATAAATTTCCTTTAATTCAACGTGACGTGATTTTCTTGTAAGATATTATTTTTCAAGGTAAAAAAATGAAGTTAAAAGAATCAGATTCCCCCATCTCATAAAATCGATTTTAAAAGAAGAATTTAACTAAGAAAATTCTAAAAACTATAATTGTCTAATTTATTTTTCAGAAAATTATACAAACCATGTGAAACTATTCATGGCCTTCAAAAAATTGCAAATTTTATATTCGATATCCTATGGGAATGAAAATAGAATAACTTTTTAAAACTTATTAAATATAAAGATAAAAATGAAGGTGTTTTTTTTTTCAAAGATAAAAATAGAATAGCCAACAAATTAATAATCTTCACAGGAAAGCAAAGGTGTCGGAATTCATAAGCACGCAAACTATGATGGTGCTCCTATTTATTATTCATATATGTGCCACTGTTACCAATACAACCACACTGTTTAATTTCTTCTTCTTTTTTTCAATGAAAGTATCAAGGAATTGGAAAAGCGTAAAATCAATATAACGTTTATATATTTAAGAAGAAAGAAAATTTTAAATAAATAAAAGAAAATTAATTTAAACTTCTTAATTATGAAGATATAGGAAATAATATTTTTGTACAACATATTACTTACTATTTGATTTCAGTTTTATAATATTTCTAGCAATATTTTTTTTTATCTATAATTTCTATGATTTGCTATTGTGAACAATTTTCTCCTACATATGGTATTATTTTTTATTTAATAAAAGCTTAGTGACGAAAAAGAGAAATGAACATTGCCGTTTTACTTCTGCGTCGGTGCTGTGCTTCAGTTCCTCCGTTCCAGTGGCACAGTTATTAGCAGCGTCACATGCACACTGCATCAAATTAAGTCTCATCGAAACGATTCGTTTCGATTCGCGAATCGAACCAGCATGAAACCCTACACCGCCACCATTGCCGATTACCCCAGAACCACCCTCAAGATCGTCTTCTTCTTCATCTTCGTTGCCCTCACATTCTTCTTCGTCGGCAAGCACTTCTCCGACGGTTCCTCTCCCCAGCTCATCTTCTTCTCCGCCACAACCACCGCCGCCACCGCCGCCGAGGTCACCGTATCCCCCAACTTCAACCAATTCTTCAACGTCTCCGCCATAATCGATGCCCACACGCCTCCAAAGCCCCCCGTGCCTCTCCCCGTACCTCCCCCCGCTTCTGAGCCTCAGGACGTGTTCAAGCGCTTCGGGATCCTCAACGAGAATGGCACCATGTCCGACGAGTTCGAGGTTGGTGACTTCGAGGACGGCGCGCCGGATGAGGCGGGGAACGTGAGCCTCGTCGCCGAGGATTCCGACTCAGCTCCCAGAGTGGCTGTGAGCAAGTTTGGAATGTGCCCGCGCAGCATGAGCGAGCATATACCGTGTTTGGACAACGAGGATGCGATTCGGAAACTCGAGTCCACGGAGAGAGGAGAAAGATTCGAGAGGCACTGTCCCGAAGAGGGGAAACGATTCCATTGCTTGATTCCGCCGCCTAAAGGGTACCGTCCCTCGATTCCTTGGCCCAGAAGCCGCGACGAGGTAACAGCTTCCTTCCTATGTTTTTGGATTATTACTGGCAAAATTGTTTTTGATTAAAATTGATTTTGAAGTGACTTGTACAACTCAATAGTATAAAATTCTTTTTGTAACGTAAAAAACTATCTAAAGTTGCTTGAACCTATAATCAAATCTGCATTCAAAATTAATCTTTCAACATGAAACTAAGTTGGTGAAAATTTACGGAAAACCATTGGTGTTGTACTAACATTCACTTCGTCATTTGGGAACTTATTTAGTAAGTCTTTCTTTGGATCACTTTATACTAACTACTACTAATACTAATGGTTTACTTTTTTCAGTTTAATTTGATTGTTTAATTGTTATGCACTGGCATCCTAAACCTTTGTAAACTGTCAATCAATTACAAATTATCATTGCTAAAGCGATTCTAATATGTAGTAAAAAAAATTACATTATGGATGCATTTTAATTTCCATGCATTTTTGTCACTGTAAAAGGTTTTCCGCTTCATTTTATGAACATAATGACTATTATAAAAACGAACAGAGTGTTTTCTAAGTGGATGACAATTTAAAATCTTTCTTCACGTCAGTGCTTGTAATCAAATTCATAATTTATACATGAAGTTATACTTACTTACATTTAATAGCAGTTGGCTACTTTATAATGTGATCTTGTTCATTAATATGATGTTAAAATTTTGGTTGTTTGTACATAGATGTTTCTTACTGAATTTATATAATGTCATCCTGTTTTTATACTTTTTTGGAAAAAAGAAAAGGATTATTATTTTCTAAAAGAAAAGTTGCTCCCAGTCATGCACTAGTGTAAACATTTTTGTGTCTAAATTTGAGAATTTACTTGTCCTTCTTTTTGGATAGGGTGCTTTTACAATGGTTTCTTAATGTAATGTTATGTGTTTTTTCTTGTAGGTTTGGTACAGCAATGTTCCTCACACTCGTCTTGTTGAAGATAAAGGGGGTCAAAACTGGATTTCCAAAGGCAAGGATAAGTTTAGGTTTCCTGGGGGTGGTACACAATTTATACATGGAGCGGATCAATACTTGGATCATATTTCCGAGGTTATTAAATAAAATATTGTATGCCTTGGTTTTGCTTTTATGGACAGTGTAGGTGTGTCTTCTTTTATGATTCTGATGTTTATATGTCATGGTTTTGTAGACGGTTCCTGATATTAAGTTTGGGCAGAACATAAGAGTCGCTCTTGATGTTGGCTGCGGTGTTGCTAGTTTTGGTGCATACTTACTGTCTCGAAATGTTATAACCATGTCTGTTGCTCCCAAGGATGTTCATGAGAATCAGATTCAGTTTGCTCTTGAGCGTGGTGTGCCAGCAATGGTTGCTGCATTTGCAACTAGACGATTGTTATATCCAAGTCAAGCTTTTGACATGATACATTGTTCACGCTGTAGAATTAATTGGACTCGGGATGGTATGATTTCTATCAGCTACTTGATTAGTGGGAGTCATGTTGTATTTAGTCAGTGGTTCTTAAAGCTTCCCACTCCCTTTCATTTTCTCAGTTGTCTTTTGAGTTTCTATTTCTTTATGACATGAATGACTGTATTTATATGTTGTGTTTTGACTAGTAAATCTTCATATTTTTCTTCCTTAAATTAACAAGCACATCAAAGATCCTTTAATCTTTTATTACCATCTTTTGCTGGGTCCTGATTTCTTCCCCGTTAGATTTTTCTTATTAAGAAAATTAATAACTAGTTACCATGTGTGCAGATTTGATATCAATTTTTACCTGATATGGTGTTTCCTTGTTAGTTGAAAAGGGTTTGAATGAGGAGGGGGGAGGGCAGGACTCTTTTCTGAATGCTTTAAATCTTATAAAAAGTACTGTTGTTGAATATAAAATGAGATCCTTTTCAATGTGCTACTCCAATATCTATGTCAGTTGCTCACTTTGAATTTCTTCTCTAACATCTATATTTTTACTTGTGGTGAAGATGGTATTTTACTGCTTGAAGTTAATAGGATGCTAAGGGCAGGTGGGTACTTTGTCTGGGCTGCCCAACCTGTTTATAAACACGAGGAAGTGTTAGAAGAACAATGGAAAGGTACCATTCAACTTGATAACTATTTATAAGTTGAATTTCTTGTAACTTTTCAGCTGGTTCTTGTATTTGTATAATGCTTAGTTTTGTACCTCGGTATTAGTATTATCATTTTCTGACATGATGTACCCATGAAATTGTTTGCTATCTCAGAGATGCTTAATCTTACTACTCGTCTATGCTGGAAGTTTTTAAAAAAAGATGGGTATGTTGCAATATGGCAGAAACCTTCTGACAATAGCTGCTATCTAAATCGTGAGGCAGGAACTCAACCTGTACTGTGTGGCCAAAGTGATGACCCCGACAATGTTTGGTTTGTGTTCTTGCCTTCCTGATCTACAGATTATTATGACATTTTTTTGTCTTCTCCAATTATGTGATCAATGCCAAATTTACTGTCATCTTCTGTGATAGAGAGCTTCCCAAGTAAGAACTATTTTTTTTTGGGTTATATGTAAATAAAATAAAAAGTTTAGTTATTTCCATGACCAACAATTCACTGAAGCCACTATATAAATATTTTAAAATTCACGTAAATTACCTTGTAGAGCACATAATATTTGTGGATAAAGCAGAAAAAAAATTGAAAAGAAGGAAACAGAAACTATTATGTATGGGTATTCAACGATGCGGAATATGTTATCTAAATTTACTCTACTTGTTTGTTTGTGATATTTGCAATCTTTTGTAGTCTATATAAACACCCTTTTAACCCAGTGCCAACCGTTAGGAAGAAACCTAATGACAAGTTGTATAGTTCTTAAAAATGAACAATTTGGGTCTGCTTTGTGATAACTTTATCAAGCATCGGAGTGTTTTATAAAAAGCCCGATATTGACAATTTCATTATTTGCTTCATTAATTTAGGTATGCTAATCTAAAAGCTTGCATCTCCCGACTGCCTGAGAATGGATATGGAGCAAATGTTGCCAGATGGCCTGCACGATTGCATACTCCACCTGATAGGCTTCAAAGCATAAAATTTGATGCTTTCATATCCAGAAATGAGCTTTTTAAGGCTGAATCAAAATACTGGGGTGAGATTATAGCAAGCTATGTACGTGTCTTACGTTGGAAGAAGATGAAATTAAGAAATGTTATGGACATGAAAGCTGGTTTTGGAGGGTATGGTCGTTATCCTATTTCTTTTCGTGTTATATTATGAATTTAGGATTTTCTGATTAGTATATTTGTGTACTTCGCAGATTTGCAGCAGCATTGATTGATCAGAATCTTGACAGCTGGGTTATGAATGTTGTTCCTGTTAGTGGTTCAAACACCTTACCTGTTATATATGACCGCGGGCTGATTGGAGTTATGCATGACTGGTATTTTATTAAAATTATTAGTCATTTTGTTAAACGCATACTATTAGGAATCAAACTCAATAGAAACAAAAAACAATGTTATTGATTTGAAAAACACAAACTATCACATTAGATGACCCCTGTAAGCTAATGCTCCTCAGGGAGAGGATTGAAGCTCTTACTGCCCAACCTCTAAAGGTTCCAAATGAAAAGATACCTAATACCCTCTCCCCTGCCGTGTCTCCTGTAACTAATTTTTGTGTTTAGCCCAGCTGTTGGCCTTAGCCTCAAACCGGAATACATTCTAAAAATATTGTACCAATATTTTATGAACCTGGCAGAAAGTTGTAATATTTCTCTATTTATGTTTTTTGTAATTTAGGTGCGAACCGTTTGACACCTATCCGAGAACTTATGATTTACTGCATGCTGCGAACCTGCTTTCCGTTGAGAAGAAAAGGTACTTTTTTCTCTACTTCTCAACTGTCTGTCTATCTTTTTCTGGGTTACTTTTGCGATTGTTTTGATAAAATGAAAAAAAAAAAAAGAAAAAAGGTTTGAGTATTAAAAGTATGTCAGGTAGACTCATGGTGGCTCCACCGACTTTTACCTCTATTTCTGTTCTTTGTTTGTTTTAATCTGCCGTTCGTAGGATTAGTAATTACACTTCACTACTCAAGATGCTATTTCTCTCTAGCAAAGTAAAATGGTTTGAATATCGGATGTGTAACTCATCCTCCATTACCACAGTAATCTGCTGCTTATTCCTTGATAACCTGCATCTAAACATTTGTCCATCTAGAAATAAGTTTTATTTGTATTTTTATTCTTCATGTAGATCATGTATTATGATTTCATCAATGCGTATTGCATAAAAGAAACTTGTTCAAGTTTACCTTGTTAAGTTGTTACGTCTGAGTTTACTATTGTTTCATTCATTTGTGTATTATCAGATGCAATGTGTCATCAATTATGGTTGAGATGGATCGGATACTCAGACCTGGTGGACGGGCATACATCCGTGATACTCTTGCCATCATGGATGAGCTTATTGAGATTGGTAATGCCATGGGCTGGCATGTCACATTGCGAGACACATCTGAGGGTCCTCATGCAAGTTATAGGGTCTTGGTTTGTGACAAGCGTCTTCGCGGATAATGAAAACTCACTCTTTTACATCTCTGCAACTGCAATGGGGAAATCAACAGCAAGAGTCACACTGATTTTCTACGAATAGGAGGATGAGGCACCACCAAATATCCTTCAATTTTAATTCTTGACACCCAATCTCCAGAGCAGTTGGATTCGTATAGTGTGCACATCATGTAACATGTTTATATAATTTAATTTATTTGTATATCACAGTTTTAGGACGAACACCAGACAGATTTTAACTTAAATGCCTTTTTTTTTTTTTTTTTTTTTTTTTTTTTTTTTCTTTTCTCTTTTTGTGTTTTGTTTTTTGTTTTTTTTTTTTTTTTTTTTTTTTTTTTTTTTTTTTTTTTTTTTCTGTTTCTCACCATTCCACACCTAGATCCGTTGAGTGTACTTTAACTTAAAGAAACTTTCTATGAAAATAAGCATGGATAGTCACAAGCCATGGCTTGTTATTCAGTTTGCTGTAACCAATGGTACTTTGTTTGTTCTTGTTGCTGTTAGCACTACTTCCAAATTCAGAAAAATCTACTTGCGTTGGCTAAACTTTAACCTCTTAAGTGTTTTCTAAATCGAAAGCATGACGACGACAATAATAATAATAATAATAGAGACGACGACAATAATAATAATAATAATAGAGTTATTTTGAAAGTAAATTTATAGAAGTTATAGTTCATATTTTAATCTATCTATTAAAAAGCTACCTTCTAATAATAATAATTACAGAAAATATTATTTCTTTAAATAGGGAAGTCAAAATTGTTTAAGTGGTCCAAACTTGATCCTTTAGTGAAAGGAAATATTGCAAAAGATTTGATTTATTATCGGAGTTAGTTTAGTATCTGCATTTTTTGAGATATTTGAAGTATGTATTTTTTTTTTTTAAATATCTATAGTTTTACTAAATAAGTAAATAAAAGATTAAATAAGATGTAAGTTTGTTATGATTTTAATATTAGAGGAAAAATTGTAAGGAGATATTAAAAGTGATTAAGATATAACAAAATCTAAAAATAAACTAAGAAATGACACAAGTTAGGTTACAATTTTTTGACTGCGACTTGACTTTATTTTACTAAATGATTCAGCACTTCTTAATTATTTCCTCTTCATTTCATTTCTTTCTCGGATTTTAGTTTATTTTTTTAACCCTTTTCTGCATTAATAAAATGGATAAGAGTAAGCTAGGCTTAAATTCTATTCAAGGACACAATATAAATGGAGCTGAAAATGAAAAAAAAAAACACACTAAAATTATATGCAACTTTCTAAACAAATAAAAAGGATTTATGTAGTTATTTTTCTTAAGAATATATTATCATTTAATTTTAATATTTCAATTAACGTTTTTCAACTTTACCTGTCAAGGTTATATTATAAATATACGTAAGATAATACGCTGAATACAAATATTTTTCAAATAGTTATATACTTTTATTGGTATAATTAGAGATGTCAAAACGGGTAATCTGGTAGGTTAAACAGATCTAGCTCACTCAATTAAAAAAAAATACAAATATTTTATTTTTTTTGGTCATAACTAAATTATAATTCTAATTAAAATCTAAATAAACTTCAATATAATTCAAATACAAACTAAAATCATAAAAAATACAAATTATCTATGTGTTGGCTAAAAAAACAACTAACTTGATCCAAATATAAAGCTTAAATTAACAAAAATCATTTATGTGATCTTTTATTTGCAGGTTGGTCAACCAATTCAGCTCACCACAAATTTAATCTAGATGGACTAGATTCTATGTTAGCCAAATTAAAAATCAATCCGTATTATAATTTATAAAAAGATTTTAATCCGTATTATAATTAGGTTCACTCGCCCTCCCAACTCATTTTTAGGTATAATCTTTTCTTCACTTGGTCCAGCAGCTTCAGCATTTCAAACTATCTATCTATTCACAGTTTATATCAGCAACACGTACCGCTTCCTTTTTCTTCTTCTTCAGGCAACGAAGAGAGTAACAATCACAGAAGCTGGAAACTGCGCCACTCACGTTCTACTCTTCCACGTTCACAGACTTTTTCTTCCCGCATTTTGGTGTCATTCTTCACTGACACGCGTGTCCAAGAACTCCGCAAACCGTGTCCAACTCCACAAACATCGTCGGACACGATTCGCCGGCGTGTCCGTGTCGGAGACGCTTCGGAAGTGGGACGCGAGGCAAAATTGCCGTGTCTGGGCTTTATAATGATTCTCGTTTTTGAAACACTGAACTAGTGTTGTTGTTTTTTCGATGATTCTGGTTTGAAAAACTAATTTGTTTTGCAATTGTTTATGTGTTTAGCTGGTGGTGTTGGGTGGTTTTTGAGATGGATCTCAGGCATTTTAGAAGTGAATTCTTGCCCACAACACTCAACCCATCTTCAACATACCTTCAACTTTCTCCTCTCAGGCCTTTTCACAAAACCCCAAACCTAAAATTCCATTCACACAGACGCTTTGCAGTTGTATCACTCTCCCAAATCCCTAAACCAGTAAGTGAATCCTCAATTTTGGGGCGGAATTCAGCGGGCACAAGAAGGGACCTGAGGTGTTACGCTGGTCGTAGCAAGAAGTCTGGTGGTGATGGCTCCTCGGGTGGTCGAATTGAAGGCGCTGCAGAGTTACGGAGTCGGTGGAGGCGCATTAATAGCGCAAGAACCAAGAAGTATGCGGAGTCTCTGTTCTACAGGCTGAAAAACCCTCATGGTGGTGGGAATTATCCTGATAACTTCACTGAGGATGAGCTCCAACAGATTGGCCTCGGGTATGATCGAATGGTCCGGTTCATGGAGAAGGATGACCCAAATTTGCGTCATCCTTATGATTGGTACAAGTATGGTCAATATGGACCCTACTCTTGGCGTGGGGTTGTTGTGGGCGATCCAGTTCGGGGAGGGATCACGGATGAGTGTGTGACGCTAATCGGTGAAGTGAGGGACCATGAGGAGTGGGAGAAAATTGAACAAGCTGAAATGGCTGAAGATTATGGAGAAAAAGTGAAGCAGCTGGATCAAAGCAAGTTAAGGTATTTTTGGGTATTTGTAAGGCACCCAAGGTGGAGACTTTCAGAGCTTCCGTGGGAGCAATGGACGCTAGTTTGTGAAGTAGTACTTGAGGCTGGTCAACAGAGATTGGATAAGTGGAATTTGATGGGTAGACTTGGGAACAAGGCTAGGTCGGCGATAGGGCAATGTGCTGCATGGATGAGACCTGATATTGTATATGTGAAGAAGCCTGTGTTCCAGTGTAGGTTTGAGCCACAGGATGGCTTTTTCAAGCCACTAATTCAACAACTTAACCCTGAAACAGAACAGGATTTTCTTTTTGAGTTGGAAAACGATGATGGTAGTGTTGAGTTGTGTACTTACTACGGCGGATTGTGTAAGATTGTGAAGGTGAATCAAAAGGCATTTGTCGATGATGTGGTGAATGCGTATGATAAATTGAGTGATGAGAAAAAGTCAAAATGTTTGGAGTTTCTGTTGAAAAACCATCCCGTGGAATTGTTACATCCATATACAAAGGAGTGGAAGGCTAAGTTGGAAGAGATGGAGCTGGGTTGTGATGCTCCTGATGAAGAAGATGATGCTGTTGTTGATGATCCTGATGATACTGAAATTCTCGATTGGATTGAGGATGAAGGTAGTGATGATGACGCAGATGATGATGATGATGAGGAGGAAGAGGAGCTGAATGATGATGATGATGATGATGATGATGTTGATCCCTATAAAAACCAAGATCTAGTGATGGACATGGAGGAAGGTGAAGACGGCAAATATGAGGCCATGGAAGAGGATGAGACTGACTTTAATTGGAACGAGGAGTTTGAAAAAGCATTAGGTAGCGGGGATGCAATGGAAAATCTGGCAAGGAAGGCTCTTGAAACCAATAAAAAGCTGAATAAGAAGCAACCAGTGATGCACAATGTAGAGGAAGAGACAGCACCCTCAGTAGATGGAGATGAAACTGCCTTGAGAGGCAAGCGAGCAAAGGTGAGTCCAGAAGAGTGGAAGTATATTGGGATTGGAAAATGGAGAAAAAGGATTAAGAGAAGCAGAATTCCTCCAGAGCTATTTTTGCGAGCGGTTGTTAGACCTTTCACTTACAGAAATCTTGTAAAAGAGATTGTTTTAACTAGGCATGCAATCTTGGATGGTGAAATTGGTGCACAAGGTTAAGACATTTGCCTTTTACCTGAAGCCAATATGTTGTGTACTTGTGTAGGAGTGATGTTGACTAGTCTTTAGATGGTTCAGCATTATTCAATTTCCATCATGTTGTTCAAGTTGAGGAAATAGAATAGACAGAAATATTTAGTGAGTTTTCTTTATGCTTATCTAGTTGCTGAAAAGGATGAAGAGTACGTTTTACAATATGCAATATCAGTTTTGGACTACTTGATAATCTACTTCTATGTATTTATACTGGTGTTTCTGTGCATTGCTCCTCTTTACTGCCACTGCTTAGTTTTGTTTTTGTTGTTTACTGCCATCCCGTTGAATTTGGAACAATGTCCTATCTGATTACTTTATTTTATTTTTCTGTTCTTCACTTGTTTGGGAATTATAGAGGTAAGGAACTTCTGCTCTAAAAACGGAGAAGGATGGTCTGAACTAAAAAATAATCACTTGATAAGTAATGTGTACACTTTTTTCCTCTTAAATTCTGATGTAGCCAAATGATCATATTGCTTAGCTGGTAATTGGGTCCATGAATGGTAAAGGTGTTGATTGAATTCATTGCCAGAGATTAGTTCTGGATTTTGAATTGGATGGGCCTGTTTGGATAATCTATAAAAGATTGACCTTTTCTCTTTGGGCCTTGATCTGGGCTTCAAATGTCCTCATTAATGTTCTGGCCCTGAACCTTCCATTGTAATTGAACAGTTGTGTGGTAGCAGAGTCCAGTTGTGTAAGTTGTAATTGGACCAGAGAAAGGGAAAACTTACCAATGATTAATCAACAACAGCCAGAGGTTGAGATGAAGCCTCCACTTTGTGTTTGACAAGCTACCAGAATCTGATGCTCCCAAGTAAGAAAAAGTCCAAGCAAACTTCATCAAATGTTTTGTTGTTTATTTATGTCTAATGTTGGACGAATGGTTTTTCAACTAATATTGTTAATATTATTATTATTATTCTCCCACTTTCTCATTCCTTACAAACATTATTGTTCCTTGTGGATAGAATATTTAGGTAATCACCAAAAGTGGAACACTCATGGTCAATCTCATCAACAAAAGCCAAAGCCACACAAGTTTTAAACGCGTGGTAACTTGCTTTTGGAATATAATCATATCTAATACTTTCCCACTCTTCAGAATTTTCCTTTACATTTTCAAGAATTTGAAAATGAAAACATTTACATTCTCATGTTTGGTACAGATTATCACAAAAATTGTCAAAAAGTAAATTTTCTTTTCACGAAAATATTTGATGTAGATTTTGACTATATAGTTTAATCTATATACTTAATCACTTTCGATACTTGTTTATATTAAATGAATTGAATTTAAATTATGAATAATAAGTTGAAACTCACGGGGTTTATTGCAATGTCGCTATGCTATGGTATGCATAATTAATTTATAGACTTTGACACACGTATATAGATAATACACACATACACACACGACACTTTCACCGTCAATAAATTGTGCATCACAACTTCGTATAAAATATCTGAAAAATTATTAACAATAAGGTCCTCTATGACTAATATATTAATTTAGTGTAGTTATGGTTTTAACCAAGGAGGAAATGCAAATAATGGTGATTGCAAATTATCCAACCTAGTTGAATCACTTCTAAACCCATGAAAATGTAATTAAGTTGAGGGAATAATTAGCAAATTGAATGCAACTTGATTATACCTTATGTGAAGGGAAAGTTTCCTTATCATTTTACCAAAAAAATCTTACTAAACTATGAAGTCCTTACATTTTAACCATGTAAAACAGGGTCTCTATTTATGTTGGTCCACCCCTTTTTGCAATTTCAAGTTATTATATTATCCTTGATTTTTAGAAACAGGATGGACCCTATCTTGGATATTTTATGATATATGATTGAACCATATCATGCAAATAAAATTTAATGAACACTCTTTGTTGTCTTCTTTGTAATAAAGAAAAAACAAAAAAAATGAACAATTTGACAAGCAAAAATATTAAGTACAAGGAGTAAGTATCAAAACAAAACTAACATGTTGGACATGGAGAACACAGTTGAGAGTTTTGGTTACAATTTTCTTCTAAAAATAGTTATAATTTTTGCCAACATATATACCAAGTGGAAAGTAAGAGTAAAGTTTTGGTATTATGGTTTGTTGTTTATAAAATATTCTTGCGTTCGTAACATTGTTTAATAAATTTGAATGAAGGGTTTTTCAACTATTATTCCCCCACTTGTGCATTATTTCTTACCACATTATTCCGTAGGGATAGTATATTTAGGCAATCATCAAAAGTGGAACATTCACGGTCAATCTCATCATAAGAGCCGTGGAAACTTTAGATATATGTTGTTGCAACATACTTGTGGAATAAAAACACATTTCAATAACCTTTTTCACAATGTTCTTTATAAAATAAAACAAATGAATTATATTTCTTTTATAAACTAAAATTGAGTTATACACGTTCATTTTTTTTAAAACTTTTTTTCATTTAACCTAATAAAGCTTATTTTTATAATCAAAAAAATCGATAAAAATTGAACCGGGTCCTAATGGTTTCTCTTTCTCTCTCTCTCTCTTTTTATTCCATTGATTCTTTAGATGAATGTTAGAGAAACGTGTGCACTTTCCATTGAATTAGAACATAAGGATGCTATTTCTTCTTTTCTGGTTTTTCTTTTCCTCTTCTGAAAGGGTGCCTAACTCTTGTAAATTTGTTTCACAAAATTAAATATTGTGACCCTTTTTTCTCCATTTTGGCCACTTGGTTGGGGCACTCTTCGTATTTGATTCTATGTGAAGGGTTTGGATAGGATAATATTATTGCACCTCATATCTTATCCAATTCTATACATGCCAAACCAGGAATGGGAATGTGGTTGATTCATGCCCTTAGCTTTACCTTCTGCTTCATCTTTCAACCTTATCCTCACACCAAACGTTATTTAGGATATATGAAGCTACAATTACACTCTTCAACAAACCAAAACCAAGAGATAATTGGGAATTATCAAATTAATGGATATTTTGAGAGGGAGTGAAGAACACTAAGGATGCACGACACCGATAAACTATAAGTTTTATCTGCACAAGGATTAACATCATTCCAATCTAAAATCTTTAGAAAATATATTTATCGGTCTTTATCTTTATATATTGTACAATTTTTTTATTTTTACTCGATGTGACACTAAAATCAAATTATAGAAAATAAATAATTCAGAAACTGATATGTGATACACCGTTAACTGCACTAATAATTTTTTACTGAAAAAAATCTAATTGAGACATTTTATAAAAAAATTATTGAAATTTTTTTAAAATCATGGATCAAACTTAAACAATCAAACAAAAATGCCGACTAATTAAACCTATATATTATATATTATATTATTTCCAGAAAACTATTTGATTATGTTTAAAAAATAACCGTGTACGTTTGCATATTTAGGAAGATCCAAGCCACGTTCTGTAAATTGTTCCATGTGATGTCTAGAAAGTGGGGAGAAGGAATGAGAAAAATGAAAAATTGCATGTCGAAAAACTGGAGTGGTGGAATATTATTGAAGCATGAAAGTGGGATTGACTACTGAAATCATGGCTTTAAAATATCTGTGATCAGAATTCACAACATTTTGGGTGCCAATCTGCTTATCAAATCATGTCTGATTTTCTTTTTTCCTCACCTCTCATTGTGCCTTAAACGTTCTTTTGCCTCCTTTATAATATAAACCTCACCCAAAATTCAAACCTAGTGCTTCAGTTTCAAGGTCACACCCACCATTTAAGTGATTCTTCTGTAAACAAATTCACGTTTCCAGACTTGTCTCAGAAAACACATTCGTTGTTGCATATTCAATATTTAAGGTCAAATTAATTCAATTTTCTGCAGGAAACAATAATATTAAACACATAAAATTGATTCCTGGATGGAACCAGTCTATCACGTGGATGAAGCTAACAACAACGTGGCATGTGCTGGTGAAGGTATCAGAGTTCGTGAAAAAAAGAAAATAACGACATATTCTTTCTTTTCTAAGAAATCTGCTAAAAATTTTAGATATTTTCTTTGATTTTATTTTCTGGATCTGTTCTGGGCATTTAAATAATTTAATGTTTTATCGTTTCTTGGATCTATATTTCCTTGGTTGGTCATTTTTCACTACTTTAAAGTTGACAGATAGAAGATAGAAAATGTTGAAACCAAATGAATAGATGCAATTTAGTAATTTAAATTTCAATAATTGATATAGCTACAAGCAAAACAAGGGTTGCCTTGGTTGATACTTTTTTCACTACTTTGAAATTTGGCATAATTTGGTGAACGTTTACCTGAAATTACAATTTTCACCCTCTTCTTGATTTAAAATACTTACTAGTATTTAGTTACAATCACATGGACTCATGGGATGTGCGCCACGTAACACCTTCATTTTCTACCCTTTTTGTCGTCTATAACAAAAATCCAAGGAATGAAGGTTTGGGGCGGTTGATTAGAACATTCAATTAATTATTAATTCCTTTTTATTGTTGACCCTCATCTCTCCTCAAATCAACCACCACCACGCTCACATTATCGGAACTGTGCCTCACCAACGCCAACTTCGTCAGCAGAATGGAGGCGTCGGAGCACGCCTTGTCGGAGCAATCCACCGCCGACTCCCTCCCCGGAGACGCCGCCGCTTTCTGCGCGTTCAGACACATCCGCGCCACCTTACACGCGGTGTCGTTTTGCACCGTGTCCCAAAGCCCGTCACTCCCTAGTATCAAACACTCATCCCCCTCACTCCGGTCCGTTACCGTTACCTCCGGTTCCGAGATCACGTACGGCTTCAGATAGTTGTCTCCTGCACAACACAACACAAGTTCATTAATCCTTCCGAACAACTCTCTCCACTATGCTATAATGCGCACAGCGCCTGTATTTGTATTTGTATTTGTATTTGTAGAGAAAGAAAAGTTTGTTAGATTAATACCTATGGCTCTTGACATGGCCAAGACCCCAAGCACTCTAGGCCCGTCCCAATATATCACGCGCCCGCCCGCATCTTGGATCCGAAGCAACTCGTCGGGTCGATCCGGCTGTTAAAAACGGATACCAAAACCAAAAAGGTTTGATTGTTAGTGCAAGTGTTTCGACACACACCAAAGTTTTCCCCTCCACTAACCCTTAGTGGAGCCACCACAATAAACCTAAACGATTCACGCGTGTCAAGAACGCGCCAGCCATATCAATTCAGATCCCAAACCCATAAACTCTAAATTATTATTACCTTGTGGTCGTCGGAGAGTGGAACGGGTGCGCTGTTCCGGCAGAGCACGGCTCGTGAGTCGCCGCAGTTGGCCACGATGATCTTTTCCGGAGTGACGACGGCAACCACCGCGGTGGAGCCAACGGCGTCGCAGCGCGGGGTCTGAAGCTCGCACCTGCATGCGCGTGTCTCGTTGGTTCTGCTCCACCTTTGCACCTCTTCGTCCATTTGAGCGAAACTCTTCTTCATCATCGATTCCCATTCCAAATTCTCTTTCGCTTTTTGAATCTCCTCCTTCACTATCTCGTGTAACCTCTCCTTGCACATAGTCGCCACCTGTAAAAAAAACATCACAGTAACTTGTTAACGAACAAGATCCGAGAAAAAGAAAACGAGTATCATGATTTTAATTTGTAGAACTATAGTTTATAGTTTATTTACGTGTGAGCATCCGTGGCCGTCAAAAACAGCGAAGAAATGAAACCCTTTCTGGTCTTCTTCACGACTTTCCAGGCAAAACGAAGGATGCACCGAAACTGCGTCTTCCATGTCCCTCCTCCTGCCACAAACCGAGGTTACCCCATACCTCGGATACACCTCCTCGACCACACCCGTTGTCGAGTCCAAAGTAGAAACCTTCGAACAATCCGTAAGCGAGACATCCTCGACTTCCTTCGATTCAGAACTCTGAATCGCGTTTTCACACTCCCGCGCCGGAGAAGCGCGCTGATCCAGCTTCTGGCGCTTCCGAGGATTCTCCGGCGCCGGGATTGCCACTCCGGCGATGTATTTCAAAGGCAGTTGGTCCAAACTCCGGCGAGTGAAAGGGCGCGAGGCAGGCTTGGTCGGAGAAGGAGTCTCTCCGGCCTCTCCAACAACGCCGCAACAAATCCCAGCCATCCAAAACGAAACACTGATTGAAACCGTGTAAATGCTTTCACTAGCAAATTCTTCTTCGATTGTCGAGAAGAAAAGATCGAAAATTAGAAGACAGTGGAGAACGCTATTATTGCTCTGGTGAGATACGATACACGAAACGCACGTTCAATTGAGATTGGTTTGGGGGAGAAGGTTTTGTAGAGAGGGAAGAGCAACCGGGCAGGCACGTGGGGGCCACACAGCTGCCCGTCACCGTCACGGGCATCACCCGACACGTACAGTTGGAATGACGTCGAACCATTTAATACCCACATGCAATCCCAACCCTTGATCGTATCCTCTCCTCCCTCTGATTCCTACACGTGGTCCTGTCCTTTGTCGCTCTACACGTGGACCAATGAGAACTCCCCACGCTAGGACCAAACTTGTTCCTTTTCTGACACGCATATGGTCCTTTACACCCTCTCTCTCACACACCCGCTCAATTTTTCTCCTTCGCATTTTTTCTCTCTTTTAGGTGTCACCCCTGATGATGCTACCACGTGGCGACATCGTAGAATATGAGATTCTTGTCTGATTCTCTCATCTCCCATCGTTGACGCCTCCAGTCTTGATTCATGCTTTTTTCTTTTCAAATCTTTTCTATTTTAATTCAAGTTCCTTTCATCGTATTATAAATACAAAATATCTCTCTACTTTTTTAATCGCTCACTAATATCTATTACTATAAAACATAGATTTTTCACAATTCTTAGATATTTTTTTTTTACAGAACATCGTAAATAAGTTATCAATTGAAACAAAATTTAAAAATATATTTATTCCATTTTCAACACATCAAAATGCCTTTTCTTTTTAATAAATGTATTATTTGTAACTTGTCGTATGTTTTATTAATCTTAAACTTTTGATTATTAATTTTATGTATTTAAAAATCGATATACTAAATTTGAAGTTTGTAACCATCAGATTATTTTCTAAGAAAAATACATCACACTTACATATATTAATATATACAAATATTTATAAAATTTTAAGATTATAGGATACTCTAATTATTTTATTTTTAACAAAACTTGTGTAGTTATAAAATAAACAAGAGTAGAAACGTCTGAGGAAAATGTAAACAAAAATTCTATCCATTCATTTATTATTATAGATTTTAAGCATTTATCAATTATTGCATGTTCTTATCAACAGGACATTTAGGTTCCTTTCAATTATTTTTTAGGTTTTTGTTTGTTGAAGAGTAAAACATATCGGAAGAAAATAAAATAAAATAAAATTACGTGGAAAAAATAAATACATTTTTCTCGTTCTGTTTTTTCGCTTTAACTAAATTATTTTCATTTTTCTTCGTATTATTTGCTCTTAACTGAGTAAAAATTTAACGATGAATGAATTTTGACAGAAAAATAATTAAGCCTGATATTAAAATGATGAAAAGTTGATAGAAGTTATGGTTGAAATAAATGTAAAAAGTGGAGGAGTTAAAGGTAGTGAATGTGTGTGATGCGTGGGTTGGCGTTGGTTCCATTTGTCGAATGAAAAGGTTGTAAGTAAGAATGAGAAAGAGAACACGTGTAGGATTGCATGTGAAACATGATTGACCCTTGCACCAATACCTTAGCTTCCTCATATTATTAAGAGGACGCGTGTCCAATACTTAGGTACATTCCAAACAACCATCTTTCTTCTTCTACTTCTCCTTTCACACCTTCACCTTTTTATTTAATTCAAAACAATTATCCAGGAAAATAAAAATCACCATTTGTTTTTTACATCAAAGACTACAGAAACAGTTTGCTATTAAATAATTCAAGATATTTTACTTAAAAAATAATTTATGAATGTGGACGACTTGAAAAGAAACTCATACAAACAGACAAACAAATTTATAAAAAAAAAAAACATTACATACGGTAGTAGAACAAATACAATTTGTACATGTATTTCTCAACAATATCATTAAAAAATAATTAATATCTTTTTGAGATAATATATTTTTGTTTCTTTACATGGCCGAAACAATGTTCGGTTTCATTAGTAGTATTGGCACATAATTTTTTAACTTGTGCTCTTTGTACCCTATTTCGTAACTTTTTTTTAAATGGTAGTTTATGCTTCTTTAATTATATATTTTTTAATATATTTATTAATTTACAAGGTAATTTTCTATTGTATTTATACCCCTTTATTAACAAACACCTTGGGTGCATTTATAATTTGCAAATTAATGTTAGTTTTTGCCGTCTATTAGGAAAAGAAAACACGAATGATTTGTTGAAGATGATGGTTAGATGTTTGACACCTGTGACACATGTCAATTTCTGGTCCAATCAACGTGGAGGAATATCTATACAGCTGTGATTCATACATTCATTTCACAAACTCAACACAATAAACAATAACTATATCATATTATAAATTATAAAGAATATGAATATATATAAATAAAATGTCCCTGAACTATGGTTGATTTTTATAAGTGAAACCATCAAAGTCCACATATTTTATTGTTCCTGGTTGGTAATGAACATAGTTTTATGACATGATGAGTCATAAGTGTGGCAAACAGTGAAACATGAGAGCCATGAAGTGGCATACCCTTCACCATGTACGCAATAATACAACCCTAAACCTACATATATGCTACGTAAGACCATTCTTTGGCATATTCTGGACTTTCAAATGTTCTTTTAAAAAGGTAGATGATAATAAGAACTCTTTTGGAAGTTTTTCAGTTTAAAAATACTTAAATAAGATTATGAGTTATGAAAATAATAAATTATATTTTAACTTACAAAGACTATACTTGTATTCAAAATATGAATAGAATATAATTTATTTTTAAAATTTAAAAACTAAAATATATTAAAATTAGAAACGAATTTCAATAAAAATTGAGGAACATGATTTGATTGTATAGAGTGTGGTTTTGGTATTCTTTAGGGTGGTGTGATTTTTGGGGAAGCTAAAAACATTGCGGGTGGGACACTTGACATTGCAATTTCCTACGAAGCTCAATGTTTGCCACGAAAGCCATGAAGTTATAATCTTGTGTCGTTTATGGCCGAACTAAAACATTGTGACTCACTTGCCTCTGCAATTTCCGACGAAGCTCAATTTGTGCCACGAGATGGCTATTACGTACACGTGTGATATACTCTTCTTTTGCTATTTATTCTTTTTTTTTAAGTGTTTATTCTTTGATTTTATCAGTAAGAAGTATGGAAAATATTCTTAATGGCCCACATCTAAGCCCATGAATGCAATTCTCAATCACTTGGCCCAGAAAAAACAAGTTGAACTTCAATCACTATGCATGCAATGCAACACCAAAAAACAGTTACATAAATAGTTGAATTTAGGTTATTCTATCAGTGAAACCCAAGTGCCAGAGGTATATCATGAAGATATCAATTAGGGTTCTTTTCCAATTAAAGTTAGAAATTTTTTGTTTTAAGTAAGTAGCTAGCTAAGAATATTTTTCTTTGACTGTATTGGTGTACCTGTGACAAATATATCATCCAGAATCATTTTCCATTTAAAGTCAAAATAATATAAATAAATAGATCAATATTAATACTTCCATTATTATTGGTTGATTAATCACTTAAATTACTTGTTTGAGAAAAATGCATAATTTATTTCTTATAGATATATAATATTAAGAGTCTTCCTCAGTTAGCTTGGATAGGATTTGAACAAACTCGTCAACCAATCCACTAAAACAATATCAAGTTGAATTGGGTTGAATTTTTATCTTTTTTTTTTTTATGTTAAATTTAATCACATACAATTTAGTTTCGGACATATTGGATTGAATCAAGATTTTGAAAAAAAAAATACTTTTGTTAGAAATTGTAACTAACAATTACATAATTCGCTCTTCGTCTCATCAAATCCATCTAATCTCTTCCTCAAATTATGTTTCCAATCTAAATACTAACTAGAAAAACAAGATAAAACTATAATTGAATTAAGCTACTTATTTTCTAAAAATAATAAAAAAAAGCACAATTGAGATCTGCTACATCAACCTAAATCAGGACAGAAAAACGGAAACAGAATTTAAAAACGAAAAAATGCGCAGAACTGAATTCATTAAAGCAAACCAAGATATAACTACAAAAATAAGATGAGAAAAAAAAATGTGTTATTATGAATAGTATTTATAGCTGTGATTTGTGGAAGTTTCCTGAAGAAGCAATGGTACTGGTAATGTTTTGATAGGTCCGTTTAGTTGTTTTCTTTAGACAGTGAAAAGAGTGGTAATACATAGACACACACGTGCTAGGTCTCTGGATTTCTCAGTTCTTCTCAACTCTCTGAACAACTGCTCTGAATCCACATTAATACTGCATTTTACACTTCAAGCCAAAACCATCCAAAATCTATAAAAAACAACAACTTGCTCAAATACTACGTACCATGCATCATTTACTTTACGTTAACCAGAACCAATTTAATTTAGAATTAAATTACAATATTATCATTTATTTTCTAAATCAATTTTTAAATGTTTTAAAGTTTGGAACTTATTTTCAATGTCACATTAGTCATCAAATATACTTTTAGTTCCAAATTTTATTTTTAAAAAAACTAGAATTTGTATGTCTAAATTTAACATACCGTAATTTTTTTTTTTATTAATAATCAATTTTAGTAATCAATTTAGATGCCAATTTATAAAATAATAATTTATTAGTTACTAAAATAATTATTACAATAAATCAAAAGTTACAATTATTTGTTAAATTGGTCATTAATTAATGTTTGAGATAATTAATGTTTAGTGATCAATTTATTTTAATAACTAAATTTTAGAAGTCAACTGACTAATTATAATTTTTTATTTATAATAATGACTAAATTAGTCTAAAACTTTCAATTATTAAAATTAGTTATTAATGAGATATTTAAGAAAAATTAATAAATTTTAATTTTGTTTGTAAATTTAAAACTACAATCATATTTAATCCTATAATTAATTTTAACCATGGTTTTTAATTGTGGGTCAAAACTTTATTTCTTTTGGAAAGAATAGTTAGGTCTAATGATTGTAATGGTGATATATAGAAATATATATAATCCGAACAAAAAATGCTCTAAGCCTCTGATTTGCTGTGTTTTTTATGCATACAATGATATTACATATAAACGAATCTGCAATGATGCATGTGAAGGTAGGTAGAAGAAGGTGAATTCCCCTGGTAAGGTATACATCAATGCCTCTCACTCTCTCAAGTTGTTTCTGTTCGCAGATCGAATAGTTAAAAAAAACAGCATACAAAGTTTCCGTTGAAATGAAAAGCAGAGACTGTGTCATAATAAGGTGGCTACCACTGTTTTTGAGTTACTATAATTACAACGCTCTCCATTTTCCCAAATGATGAATAAAAATGAGTAGAATATTGTAACTTTTTTATATGAAAAATCTTTTTTTACACCATTTGACGATTATATAAAAAATATTTTTGACACTTTTGACGATTATTTAATAACTTATATAAGAGTCAAATAATATTAATAAAAATTATTTTTTATATTTTTAAAAGAAAAAGAAAGTAAATAATAATAAATAAATAAAATGATGTTAAATGTACTTTCTATCAATACCATGAAAAAGTTTAACAGCTATCCTTCCATGAGAAAAATGAGAAAAAACAAAGACAGATACGTACGTTAAGAAGGCTTGTGAAACTAGGCCATGTCACTGTGATGTTTACAACATTAATTATGTTGTACAACGATGTCTTCAATTTGAATCCGTGTGGTTAGTTGAGTTTTTGAACGCGTTAGGAAGAAAATAATGAAAAACGAAATTTTAACTCATCTTTTTTTCATTTATTTTTAATTCAGTATTTCGATCATAATTAAATTATCTATATTTTAAATTTTTTTAATAATATAACATAATAATTTAATGATGATTGAAATAATGAATTAAGAATGGGTAAGAAAAAATATATTAAAATATTATTTCGAAAATAATAGCTGAAAAAAACTCATGGAAACTTTAGGGTTATGATGAGGTGAATTAAGATTCTAATTCATTATTGTAATTAACAATGTCAATTTTAAGGTGTTTTGATCTGATTTTTTACGTTGAAAGTGAAGAGATACGAATTTAAAGTAGAAAAAACAAATAACTCCACGTGTTCACGTACATAATAAATAAATATAATTATGTACTATCTTTTTATCATGAAATATCGTATTTGATTTTCATCACCTTATTGAACAGTAGTATGATATTAGTATTTTTTTATCTAATTAGGGAATATTCACAAATAAAAAATAAAAAAATTAAAATGATACCTCAATTAATTTGATTTATTCCGTGAATGTCATTTTTATTTAAATATTTAACACACTAGTATAATCTTTTATATTTTATGAAAAATTTTCGGCTAATTTCTTGATGAAATACATAAGAAAATAACTTTTGACTATTTTTTATTTTATTTTTATTAGTAGGTAACTTACTTATGTATAATTGGTTGTCATAGAATTTAAAAATATTTCCAGTAAATTTTCATGTAAAAAAAATCACAATAATATGCGAAATAAAAATTCATAACTAATTTTCTTGCGAAAACAACTATCTAAAACTTCGCTAGTACTTTTCACTTTTTTACTCTAAATTTAAATTTTATAAATAATTTTTGTTACTAATTTTAAATTCACAAGTAATTTTTGAAAAATTAAATTTTTACATTTATTTTTTTCCTGTAAATTTTATACATTAAATTTTATAAACAATTATTTTTCCCGTAAAATCAATTTTTTTTATTTTTTTTACTAATATTTTTACAAAAAAAGTCCACAGGATTTTCTTATAAATTATTTTAAAAAATACATAACTTTTATTTTCATATTATTTTAATTCAGGTGTAAATTTTTCAAATTGATTTTTAACTTTCACTCATTAATTTGTCACTCAAATCAGTGTCTTAATTTTGAATAAAAAGACATTTAATTAATTTAATTAGATTGTTCAAAGTAAACAAGTAAAATATTAATTCATAGTTATATTCAGTATATATAATTAAGTTGTTCAAAGCAAACTACTAAAATATTATATTAAAATTATTCTATATATATAAGTCATTCAAAATAAATTATTACAACATCAGAACAAAGTTATTATGTGTTTATAATTAATTTGTTCAAAATAATCAAATATGACATATTACATCAAAGTTATTTTGTGTATACCTAAATCGTTCTAATTAAATGACTAAATAAATGAATCTAAGGTATTCAATACATTTAACTAAAGTAGTTTAAGGTAAACAGTGAAACATCAAACCATAAATATTTGATGTAGGTAAATAAAGCAATCAAAGTTCATTGATTATACATTGACTATATGGTTGGATGAAAATGTTTCACCAAAAATAAATACAAAATTTCAAACTAAACTAGTCAAACAAAAATATTATAGTTCACATACAAAGTCAAACAAGAGTATTAAGCTAAAAAGTTCAGCTATTAAAAATTTATATAAAAGCTGCAAAAATTTGACCTTATTCATCCTAAAAAAATGTAGAACTAATCGTATATTTACCTAAAACAAGTACTCTAATTTTAAGGTAAAAAGTGTATAAGCAAATATAAAAAGTAATCACTTATTTTTAATACTTTCATACAGTTTATATTATATTCTATTATAGAAAGTTGTTATTAACTTTGTACATTGGAAAATCTTTTTCAAATTTCTTAAACAAATAACTCAACTTCTAGACTTAAATTTGAAAAGAATTACCTCAAATATTTCGGTATGAATGTTTCTATTTTATAAATTTTAAGTCGAAAGAGACATGAATTCTTCCTGTGAAAGATAATAATATTTTAATTTAATTTTTTTAATTTATTTTTAACTTATATTTTTATTATCACTAAAATAATACAAAAAAATGATTTAATAAAAATGATGAGTTAAAAATAAATAAAAAAATAAGTGAAATATCATTGTTCTGAATTGATATTGATATTGTATTTTTTTTTTCATCATGCGTAGAAAGAACGCTTTTTCAGTAATAAGACGAGTTATTATTTTTGTAGAGATTTTATGGGGGTGGGGTTACTACTACTGTTAGTTACGTGGAATTCATGTCATGTCAATTAACTTCTAACTGTCATTTAATGTCACTTTCTTTCACTGCATCAATACCTTACACTTAATTTTTTCTTCTTTCTCCAAACTTTCACGTTACTTTATGCATCCAATCTCTACGTCTAAACTGTAAATTATTATTTGGATCAGAGACAAAAGAAAAGGATAACAATAAATCAGATTAATTTTTTAATTCCTCGCTTGATTTGTGCAAAGTTATATTTCTACAATAATTAAGGATATATTTCGATGTATAATTAAATGACAATGCAAAAATATTTTATGTTGAAATTGAGTTTAAAAAATAATATAAATTTATACAGCCAATATTCTATCAAAAAGTTATTGTAATTGTTCTTGTTTTTCTTCTCCTTCGAGTTCAAGTTCATGAAATTTAGTTTCTTTGTTTTATCATTTTATTACTTATTGAACTCATACTGATCTCAGACTAACATACAAAACAAACAGAAAAACACTATGCATTGCATGATGAAGGAAACAGGAAAAACAAAGATTGTAAAATGCAACAAAGAGATAATAGAATCAAACATTTTTCTGGCAACAAAAAATGGAGGATCAAGAAAGAAGTGACTAGGGGAACAAGGGTTACAAAGCAACACTGAGACTTAAAATGTATAATTAACTTGAAAACTTGTGCTTCTTGTATAAGTTAACAAATAACTACTCAACTTTCTGTTGTTTCCCTAGCCTGAGTTCAAGATCCAAGTCTTCGATTCTGTGATGAAGCCCCAGTGGGATTTCCACAGGTTGAAGAGCCAGGCCTTTGTCCTTTGAACATGGTCTGAGGAAAAGAGGAAGAGAACAAATGCTGTTTTTCAGTCTCTTGCAACTCATGTTTGGTCTGTCCCAACAAGGTGATGAATTTTGAGACAAACTTGTTTCAACAAAATTACCACATTCCAAGCCTCCGAAACTGTACTCCTTTTCTTGTTCTGAATTGGGAGACCCCATTTGTCGAAAGATAAATGAAGAAGAAGAGGTGTGTGAAAATTTATTTTCTTGTGAGATTGATCTGGTTGTTGAAATTGTAGTTGCTTGACTAGAATAGCTATGAGAATGAGTGATACCACAGTTTATCTGGGTGGAGAAGAGTGGTGCAGAAAAACGATGATGATTATGATTACCTAATAAGGGTTTGATGGTGTGATGGTAAAAGGGTTGATAATTGTGATGATGAGGGTTAGGGTTTTGTTTGAGCCTAGCCTTGTCCCTTCTGTGAATATTCATGTGACCCCCAAGAGCTTGTGCAGACCTGAACTCTCTCTTGCAAAAGGTGCAAGAGTAAGGTCTTGGAGGCCACATGCTAGCAGCTGCGTCTTCTGCAAAACCCCTTTCTTCCCAATTGTTCTTTCTGTCATCTCCAATAATTACTGCATTATCAACCTCTGACTGTGACTTCATCATGTGTTCTATTCCTCACAAACACTGAACACTGGTAGTGGTGAATTGAAGATGGTGATTCAGAGTAGAAAATATATATGATAATGGCTTCCTTCTACAACAGTTAACAAATTAAGCCATGAAAATATATAGCAACTGAGGAGTCTATGAGGCAAAAGAAAAGTACTAGCTGTAAAGGTTCTGAATCTTTTTTTTGGCTTTTCTAGCAGGTTATTATTACTGCTACTTCTTTTCATTATTATATTATCTATAATAATAGAAATAAAAAAGAAAATTTGTCCACATTTTAAAATATCAATTTTATCCTTTAAATATAATAATTTATTAAATTTTTAAAATTCACTATTACTTTTACCAACTTTTTATAGAATCGATTATCTCTGCTCCTCTTCTTATTCTTTATTTATCAATAGTTATTCTTTCATCTGTATTGATATATTTCACTTTATTTTTAATAAATATAATTTTAGTTTATATATTAACTTAATAACATTATAATATTTAAAAAATATATACACAGGTACAATAGCACATGTGTTTACGCTAGTATATCATAACAACGATATGAAATATTTATCAGTGATTTTGCTTATGACTATTTAGAAAAATAGTGTACCAATCATTTTAGTAAGCTTTTTTCGTTTATAAAATTCAAATATTTGCTTCTGTCTAGTTTTTTCTTGAAATTAATCTAGAGCTTCTGTCTAGTTTTTTCTTAAGATAACGACAGTTAAATAATAAAGATAAGCAATTCATTAGTCAGGGTTAGAAATATTAGTAATCCTTCAATATTAGTAATTTGAAGGATATGGTTATGAAGATAAAGTATAAATTTACAGAAAAACTGTAAATACAACTCCTTTGAAGCTTCCATGAACCCTACGGTTTGTGGTGGGAAGAGTTTTGACTAATAGCAATGTCATGCAAGGAAGAGAAATAAAAAGAAAAGTACATATAATATTATATTTAGAATTATAATTTTTATAATATTCAAATAATGGATTGAAACTGAAAAATCACAGTAAGTATAGGTCATTTATAATACTGAACCAGCACCGTAGCCTATAGGATAGGCCCCTGTAACTTTGCCACTCCCAGTAATTCAAGTTCTTAACATGTGGAAAAAAATTTACCTACTCAAATTTCTTCATTTTCCTCTTCCTAATTAAAGTGTCTTCATGGATTGAATTACTATTACCTAGTTATTCCCCTTAAAGGTTCTTTTATATATATATATATATATATATATATATATATATATATTCTAGAATACTTTTGAGAAAAACAAGAAAATAACCAAGTTAAAGTAGTCCATATACACAACCTGCTGAGAAGAAAAACTGCATTTTAAAGTGCTGATATTCAAAGGGATGAAGTGTTCTTTATATATATAAAATTTTATATACTAGTTAAGAGTCAAACTTGATTTGATAATGTAAAACACAAATCTTTTGCTTGTTATAGACATTTCATATAATCCTATAGGTTTTTTTCTCTCATGTCAAGTTAAGTTCAATTTAAGTTAGGCTTCAAATTTAGGAGTCAAATAATGGTGGGTTAAATTAGATATTTGATTTTTTTTTAACAAAGATTTTGTTGTTGACAAAGTTAATATTGACAGTACTAATTAATAATATTTAAAAGTATCATTTCCCTTATGAAATGGGTGAAAGTATCAATTATACTAATAAATGATATGCTAACACAGATTTTGTCAAAGTTTTTCAACATTTTTTTTATCAAACTATCATTTTCCTAGATGTTTTACTTTCTCCTTTTCTTCCACTCCATTCAAACACACCTAAGTTGATAATTTTAAAAGTTTTTTATTTAAATGAAAATTTGTGAAAACATGCTAAAATTATTATAAAAAAAAAAGTTACGAAACTATACTTTTAGTTGAGAAAAAAGTTTGAAATTCTTTTATGTAAATTTTGATGCATTTGTTAGTTGAATGTAAAATTATTTCTAATCAATGTGAGATTTTTAATATATTTTTTTTCTGAAATAAATATATATTAAGTTTGAGACTACACTAGATATCAATCAATGGTTGTTCATAACCAATATCAAGACATATCTAAAAATCAATAAATTTTATTAAGATATGTTTTGGATAATTTTTAACATCATTTAAAATATGACTTTAAACTTATTTCAATCTTACCAAACAGTTTTGAAGTAAGACAAAATTTACATATTCAAGTTATATTAGTATGTGAGATTTTCGACATAAATCATAAAAATATCGTTTGATAGTTTATCGGCATGAATAAGCATCCGATAAAGAAATGATAAGGCTACCACAAGGAATTGAGCTACCTGTGTGTTTGTGTTAATGTTCCTGCACATTTGTAAAAGCCATTATAAGATACAATATATCAACAATTATAAGTTTCAAAAGCCATCATAATTAAGTTCGTGTAATTAATGTGTAAAGTGATAGTTTATTCCAAGTTATATAATTGCTGACAACATTCCATTTTGTATGAACTTATTTTATTAATTTTAGTTAATACCTAAGAGTTAATATTTAAATCCTTATATCAAGATTAATTCACACCTCGTTTAACTATATTATCGGGATTAGTAGAGAGTGAAAATTTTATTAATTACAAAAGAAAACTTAATGCTAATTGGAAATCATATTTGTTAATAATTCTAATTAGTTTACTGCTGACATCACTAATAAAATGAAGAATATTGACTATTATTGTTTTAGCCTCTGAAAAACATATTATCATTTGTTATTTCTTTACTATATCATTTTGTTACTGCAAATGAATTTTATCATTTTACGATTCTCAACTATTACTTTATGAGGAGATAGGATGTAGGTGCAATTTGTTTTTTGTTTTTTTCTAAATGAAAATTTGAACATAAAAAACCATCAAAACCTTTTGCTAAATTTGTATTTAGTTGACATAACATGCATGCAGGGACAAACGAGAAATCATGTGAAAGTTATGGTTTCCTCTGCATAATCTAATTTTAAGTTTGCATCAATTTAATGTTTGGGCCCTTATTTCAGTAAAACGAAGAAGAACATTATATGAGACAACGACTCATGTATATGATATTAAACAGGTTGGACAAATAGTACATTTTTCCTTAAACAAAAGCCTGAATTGTCTTTTACATCTTCTGTCCTTTCTGTATCACCTGCAACTTTTTTATGCTTCTTCTTCTTCATAGAGAAGAAAGAAATAAAGTAAAAGGAAGATAAAATAAAAATAAAAATGAGTGAACAAAATGTAAATAAGAGAAAGATAATATTATCATTTAAAACGTTAAAATGAGTGGTAATTACTGTATTATAAAAACACAGTAGAAAAATAACATAAAAAAATCAGTAAAATGAGTGGTTATTACTGTATTATAAAAATACAGTAGAAAAATAACATAAAAAAATCATCAGAAAATCCAAATTCGTATAAAAGTCACTGATTTATATTATATAGTATAACTGCTTTATTTAGTAGTATTTATGATTTTTTTCTTTTCAATTATTTTTCCTCGTGCATGCACCGGATGATTCATTGTTCATTTCTTCTTGATACATGGATGGTTCTATTCTTTTTCTCATCTCTCATAAATGATCTACATCAAAGCAGAAGCTATTAGAAGTAGCTTCTGCATTATTACATCATCTGACATGGTTTTATTGTTTTAGCATTGTTGTGGATAGGAGATGCCTTTCTTCTTTGAGGCTCCACCACGTAAATTTATGCGAGTTTTCACTCAACATGAAAGGTGATAATCAATTAGAATGCTGCCACTTTTTACAATTATTTCAATTTTCAATACCAATTCCATTCCATGTGACGTTACTGTGTGATTTGTATTATATACCAAGTTACATTATTGTCCTCCATACACTGTTTATCATTCACCCACCTAATTCCAAAATCATATGTTTTTCATGCGTATACATATCTTCCAAATAAAATATCTCTAACATATTTAGGATCAATATCTTATAATATAATACTTTTATGAGATTCTATTATATCTATTTAGAATTAATATTTTATGATATAATAATTTATTATCATATTATATTATATCTTTAAGATATTATAATATTTAATGATATAATAATTAATTATTTAATATCTACTTGATTATTATTAACAAACATAATTTGTTTAATATATTTGTTTACTCGAAAGTTTATAAACTAATAAGAGCGAAGATTCTACTTCAAAGATTTCGCTAAGATTTCTTAGCAAAATCTGGTAAAAACATTTGACGTCTATTGGAAGTTGAGTAAAATGATTTTCAAGCCACAAGACATGTGATATTAAGTAAAAATCAAACTCAAACATCCACATCTTCTCCATATTAGAAAAAGATCTTAATGTCATCAATATTATAAAGAGTCATACAGAGATGATTGTCTAATAAAATGAAAAACTTTAGGCTCAACCACAACGACTTAGACTTGTTTCCAGCTCAACACCACAGGGAGCTCCAGGCATGAAATCAAAAGCTTGACCGTCTCGAGAAACAACAATCATTTCAAAGAACATTCTCAAAAAGATATTTCCCGAATCTGGAATAGATAGTGGAACCTCACAACAACGAACACATATGACATAAAAAGGAAAAGCACCTTCCACACTGCTTCAGAGAAACAAGAGTCTCCCTCTCCCAAATGTTTAGAGAGAACACGCGAGTCCAAAACAACTTGACACCTGAGTAAACCATACTCGCCCCAACATAATACGTTCGAGTGGCCCCATGCTCACTAGCAAATCAAAATATGCTCGAGTGGCCACACATCTACAAGCAACATTTGACAAATGAATCTTATAAATAGATGTGTACTCTTTTTCCTCAGTTTAGATTTTTTTTTTACTGCAAAGCAAGATTTTAACGAGGCACATTCTTATAAGTATGTCCTTTTATTAAGCTCAAACACACCCAACATTTGCAAGCTAAATTAACAAAGAATGGTAAAACTCATTCATATATCAAAATAATCCACTTGCACCTTATTTGTACTTCCAAACGAGAGAGCTTTATACATACCCTAAGATATTATGAAATTTATCTAAGACATTTACAGTTAATATCTTATGATATAATAACATTATCATATTGTATTAAATCTACAAGATATTTATATATATAGTATCTTTTGGTATAATAATTTAATATCTTATTCTAATATATCTTCAAAATATATATATATATATATATATATTAATATCTCATGATATAATAATGGATTATCTCTGGTGTATAATGCTTGATTATTTTTAAGTAACAAAATCTATTTATTATATTTGTTTATTCATGACCAAAGAAGCCTATAAATACAACATCTCACCACAGTAATAAGTAAACTCAATATTCAATTATGATTCACCTCTCTCATATCCTTGTATTTCTACTCTAATTATTATAATACAAATACTCACTTATTGACTTAGGCATCAAAGAACATTCTAGAGCAAATACTCTAGTTTAAAGAATTATCGATAAAATTCAATAAGAACAATATATGACTACCAAGTTACTAATTGGTAATAACTAGGGATGTCAAAAAAATCCGTATATGCGGGTATCTGCGGATAAAACCCGTAATAGGTAGGAAATTGATATTGTAAATAGATACCCGCAGGTAACGAGTACAAGTATTTTTAATACCCTTATGTTAACAGAGTAGGTACGGATATACGTACATGTGGATACCCGTACCTACTATACTTTAATTTAAATTAAAAAAAATTAAAAAGAAAACATGATTAAAATATTAACATATTGATTTTGAATGAGTTACTTTTTTATCAATTAGTTTTTTTTTAAATTAATTTATTTGTAAATTGTCATTCAATACTATTTAAATGGGTTATTTGGACTTTGTTTAAAATTTATGAATGTTATATATTATATTTTATTTGAATTTACAATTAAAATATGTTGTTAAGTATTTATTTTTATTTTTTTTAAATACTAGTGGATATTTGTGGATATCCGTAGATATTAAAAAATTATGTGGGTACCTGCATAACGGATATAGGTACATGTACGGGACAAATATTTATCCAGTGGGTAAGATATAGGAAAGCTACTACCCATACCCTATCCACCATGTTGACATCCCTAGTAGTAACTAAACAAACTATCTGCATTTTCAAATTGCGAAAACTACCTCATTACAGCCTCCTGTGTTACTTTGCACCATCATCCTCCTCTGCATTATTAGGAATTTAAAATAAATTGAGAGTTTTACATCAAATAAAAATAGTAAAATAAATAGTATATAAGTAAAAGATTGTATAAACCAATTGTTTTATTATTTTTTGTTAAAAATGTATATTGTTAACAACATTATCTTCCCTTTTGGTAAAACTTCACACCACTATGACCTTTGTCTTCATAACAAGCAGGGTGTTTTTATATAAAAATCTCAGACACTAATACTTGAAGCTTCTCACTTCTTTTCGCCTTCATATACTCCTCTATTCACAAAATAAAATATTAAAATTTAATTTTTTCTTTTACGAATTGGTCTACTTTTTCTTCAGAAACAAGTTTTTTTTTCTTCACTTAAATACTACATAGGTTTTTAGTTACCTTCCTCACCCACCTTCCCTTCTAAACCTCACCAAACCAACCTTATTTCTTCAAATTATTAGGAGGAGGGATCGAGTCCACGACCTTCCCCTTCCTTCCCTTCTTTTAACCATTAGACCACTTCATCACTCCACGTGGGAGGGAGACCATGTCGTGAAAGGGATACTATATCCAGGGGATTTTATAAAAGTTACATGTCAAAAGTAGTAATACCATTTTAAGTTGTTTATATAAATAATTGTTCTTATTAATTGTTTAATTGTTCTTAGTAATACCATTTTGTGTAACTTGATGATAAACATTCTTATTACTGGCTTCGATGTAATATTTTAAGTCATATAACATCTTTATGTATCTGTCTATATTAAATTAAGATACATGTTAGACATTATCTTGTTAAAAACAATATATTGTACCTACCCAGCGCGCCCGAGACCATATCGATGTGCCCCTTCCTGGATGAGGCCTATACAAAACTTATGGGTTAGACACTCTTCGACAAGGGGGGAGCTCAGCCCACACAATGGGCCACCTCCCCCTCATACTAGAGTAATGCCAACAGTAATCACATGCAACCCGCCCGCGTAGATCGAAACCACTTCGCCTACTATCTTAACAAGACGATTGAGGATCTAGAACAGTTAGGCCTAGGCCTGAGCATATTATGCGGGCCCGTCCGAATCCGCCCGACCCGAAAAAAAAAATGTTAGTGGATTGGTTTTAGACGGGTCGGGTTGTAATGAATAACAGGATTCGGATAAAAGCGGGTTGTTACGGTCGGTTATAATTTTTAAATTTTAATTTCACGGATACCCAACCCGACCCGAATCAGCTACATATAAAAGTTCAGCTTTTGATTTTAACCTAATTATGTGCCGCCACACTGCTTCCCTCTCCTCCGTTTTTCTTCCATGCCCTTCGTCTTTCTGAAGTGCCCTTCGTCACTCTGAAGGCAGTCCTCACTCCTTCCCTCGCCTCCTCCATTTTTCTTCCATGCCCTTCCCTTCGTCACTCTGAAGGATGTTCTTGGTGTCGAATCTTTTTGATTATTGGTGTTGTCCTTACTGTCGATGTTGTGGGAGACGGTAGTGGCGCTACTGCTGTCGATGCCGTCGTGGTGGAGGGCGTTAGGGTTTTCCCCACTTGATGACCACTGTTGCTTTGGTTCCTTTTTTGTCTGTTTATTTCTTTAATGTGTGGCTACCTGTGATTGCTTTGTTCCTCTTTTGTTTAAGATAAACGAAAATTATAGATTAAGGAATGAAACTTTGAGGATCTGAGGAGGAGTGCAACAACCATGACCTCCACACTGCACGAGCTATTGTTCTCTGTTATGTTCTTCTTCATCTTCTTTAATTTTTTTTTATTTGGATAACCTGATATATCCATCCGAATATAACCGTACCCGAATAATCTGAATCCGACAGATCTAAGACATTAATCGGTCGGTTATGATTTTAAATTTTCAAATTTGGATTGAGTCTGATTGAGATGATCGAATCCGAATCCGACCCAAACTGACCCTTGTTCACCCCTAGTTAGGCCCAACCTCAAGAATAAAAAGAGAGTCAAACCTTAAGGAGAGGGATCTGCTTTTTGGTTTTCGAAGTTAGAGATAGATTTTGAAGAAACAAAAGATGAGTACTACAAAGACAACTTACATTATTCTGTTTGAACCTGTCGGGTATCTCAGCTCAGCGCGTCGTCGACAAGAACAGATTGACGCCCACTGTTGGGCCCTAGTAAAATAGACTCCCAGGGCACGTTAGGTAGGTACAATATACTATTTTTAACAAGATAATGTCTAACATGTATCTTAATTTAATATAGACAGATACATAAAGATGTTATATGACTTAAAATATTACATCGAAGCCAGTAACGAGAATGTTTATCATCAAGTTACACAAATATTGATGTGACCCTTCTTGGATGATGCCTATACAAAACTTATAAGGTTAGACACTCTTCGACAAAGAGGGAGCTCGACCCACACAATGGGCCACCTCCCCCTCATACTAGAGTAATGCCAACGGTAACCACGTGTAACCCGCCCGTGTAGATCGAAACCATTTCACCTGCTATATTAACAAAACAATTGAGGATCTAGGACAGTTAGGCCCAACCTCAAGAATAAAAGGAGAGTCAAACCTTAGGGAGAGGGATCTATTTTTTGGTTTTTGAAGTTAGTGATAGATTTTGAAGAAACAAAAGGTGAGTACTACATAGATAACTTGCATTATTCTGTTCGGACCTGTCGAGTATCTCAGCTCAGCGCGTCATCGGCAAGAACAGATTGGCGTCCACCGTTGGGCCCTAGTAAAATAGACTGTCAGACCCTATAAAAACAAACATCAATCATGGTTAGAAGTCCAAATTCCGATACGGACCACAATCCCAATCACAACGAGACCCTAATAGTCGATATGTTACTCGCCAAAGAGTTAGGTCTGACGAAGCTCACCATGAAAAGTGACTCCCTCCTGGTCACAGGTTAGGCATCTAGCAAGTTTCAGGACAAGGACCCCCCTCTCACCTGATATATAGATTTTGCACGACTCTTTGCCTCAACGTTCTCCTCGTTCAAACTCATCCATGTTCCCCGAGAGCAGAACTGTCGTGCAGACCTCTTGTTAAAACTCGTCAGTTGCTCCAAACCAGGGTAATAGAGATCGATCATCTGAGAGACCTTAGTCTCCCCAGAGTTTTCGAAGTTGATAAAGAAGTTTAGGTTTGCACCATAGGAGCTAGGGTCGATATCACATCGACTTTGTACATGAAACCATCCTGCCTATCCATCCGACACCCGAGTCATAACAAGAAATGTCGTTAGGTACACGATGGTAGATGGACATCTGATCTGTCGAGGATATGGCAGACTATAGCTCGCCTGCATCACCCTTGTTGAGGAGTAGAAGATCATGACCGAGCTCCACGAGGGCATATGCGGTAGTCACATTGGTTATCGAGCTTTGGCCCTGAATACTTCTGACTTACACTGCGAAATGACTGTTAAAAGTACGTAAAAAGGTGCATCCCCTACCAAAATCATTGAGACTGACACCAAGCGCCTCTTGAGAACCTCCACTCCATTATCAGCCCTTAGCCTTTTCACACTTGGGGTATAGACATCCTAGGACCATTCTCGATGGTTGCAAAGCAAGTGAAGTTCCTCATCGTCAGCATCAAATACTTCACGAAGTGGATCGAGGCCAAGCTTGTAACAACTATTTCAGCCTTGAAAATAATAAACTTCCTCTGGCAGCAAATGGTCTATTGAGTTTGGTTCCCAAGGCAGCTAATCTCTGACAACTATATCCAATTCATAGGAGGAATCGTCAGTGAAGCCTACAATGAAATGATTGTTAAAAGTACGTAAAAAGGTGCATCCCCTGCCAAAATCATACAGACTGGCACCGAGCGCCTCTTGAGAACCTCCACTCCATTAGCAACCCTTGGCCTTTTCACACTTGGGGTATAGACATCCTAGGACCCTTCCCGATGGCTGCAAAGCAAGTGAAGTTCCTCATCGTCAGCATAAATACTTCACGAAGTGGATCAAGGCCAAGCTCGTAACAACTATTTCAGCCTTAAAAATAAAAAACTTCCTCTTGCAGCAAATAGTCTATTGACTCTAGTTCCCAAGGCAGTTAATCTTTGACAACTATATCCAATTCATAGGAGGAATCGTCCATGAAGCCTATAGTAACTGGGGAATTCAACAAGTGTTCTCATCAGTGGAACATCCATAAACAAACGGACAAGCGAAAGCAGCCAACAAAATAATTCTTAGGGCTCTGTGCCGAAGAGTAATCGCTAAGTCTGACTAGCCCGAGGAGCTTATTGGGGTGTTGCTCTCCTATCACAACCCCCTAGACAACGATGAAAGAAACCCAGTTCAGCTTGGTGTATGGCACGAACATCATCTTGCCTATAAAGGCAACACAACAAACTCTTAGGATAAGAACATTCTCAACCACCTCATTAGATGAAAAGACGAGTGCAGTCAAGACCAAGGTAGTTCCTCGAGCATTTGTGTCTCTGACCTCGTCTTAAGAAAAGCACATCCCCTATAGTTGTAGAATAAGTTATCCCCTAAGTGGACAAGACCATACCGAGTGAAGCACGCTCTCAACGGAGGAGCCTACGTTTTGGAAACTCTATAGGGGACAAATATCCCTCGAACAAGGAACGCATCCAATCTTTGTTTCTATTTTAGTTAGGCTTTGTACCTCTGTATATCCTTCTGGCGCTCATTTTCCCTTACTAGGAATAGAAGGGTTTTTTAACGAAGTCAGAACGATAACATCAAATAAAATTATGTTCCAGATCATATGAGCAAATATCCTAAAAAGAAACTATTAAAGCTCGACTTAGGACTGGTGAAGACCCGTCTTAGCGACTACCCAAGCTCGACTTGGGGGCGGGAAGACCCGTTTAAAGCGATTACCCAAGTTCGGCTTGGGGGCGGGGAAGACCCGTCTTAGTGACTACTCAAGCTCGGCTTAGGGACGAGGAAGACCCGTTTAAAGCGACTACCCAATCTCGGCTTGGGGGCGAGAAAGACCGCCTTAGTGACTAACCCAAGCTTGGCTTGGGCGCGGGGAAGATCCGTCTTAAGCGACTACCCAAGCTCGGGTTAGGGATGGGGAAGACCCGTTTAAAGCGACTACGCAAGCTCGGCTTGAGGCCGGGGAAGACCCATCTTAGAGATTATCCAAGTTTGGCTTGGGGGCGAGGAAGACTCGTTTAAAGCGACTACACACGCTCGGCTTGGAAGCAGAACATACTCGTTTAAAACAATGCCTAATATCGCCAAAGGGTTCGGAAAATTGAAAATCAACGAGCCCAAACCTCCATCAAGATTGACATATAACGAATCAACAACCATGCAGACTTAGAATCAAGCATACGTGGACTCAAAATTGAGCGGAAACGACTCAAATTCGAGCAAACCCCTTATGCATCACATGAGGGTTAGCGAAACCCGAAACAGACACAACAAGTTCAAGAGCAAGAGCAAGAACGCACATACGAAAAAGTAATTCAGTATCCATACATGCATACTTTTGAAAAAAAGTTAATGTTTTAGATAAAGTACTTAAGGAATCATGAGAGTAAATTCGAGACAGGCATATACGTTAAAAAACAGTATCAAAAGCACAAAATTTGTGTGAGATCATTCATCCACTAAACACCCGTCAACGACCACCTTACTCGCATCTGCCTCGGAGATGTCAGCTGACGGACACCAAAGACGCACTTGTATGTGAGTACATAGTATGTGAAATGCTTGGATGAAGGCCCAGTTGTTCGGGTGAAGTTGAGTAGGGACCACATTCAACTCGGTTAGCACCCCCTTTTCGAAAGAACTTAAGGGCAGACGCAGATCGACCTTTGAAAACACAGTATAATAAAAATAGAAAAACGGTCATGAAGGGTCACTAGTGGCGTTAGCACACATAGGCTCGTCTAGAGCACAACGAACGACAACAACATCCGCCTCATTACCCTGGCACAACTTCTGCCTTCAACAAAACTGATCTATGATCTGGTCGAAGGTGAAGCTTGACATATTCCTTCGAAGACCCACGGGTGCCCAAGGATATAGGTCATCATAGGTGGTCGCCATAAGACCCTCCGAGCTTGTAAAACAGAACACCACAGTCGCACTTCCCTTTGCAAAAACCGAGCCACCAAATACCACCAAACACGATCGTAGCGTAGAACCACTCAAGGTATCAACCAAGGCCACAACCTACTGCCACAAAACCACCAATTGTCCAAATAAACACCAGTTCTCACAAAACACCCACACCATGCACTACCGGAAAAATACAAACTACCCACGAAAACCCAGCGTTCCTAAAATACATGCACTACTCACCGTTGGAAATCCACTAAACACATATCAACATAACCATTAAACGTTACCAAAACCACCAGAAAACTCAAGAAGGAACAAGCAAACCCAAAGCCACAGCAAGCAACAGGGAAAACGGAATGCATAAACTCAAGCACCGCTACCTACAAGACAGTTTTAGGTGGTGTTTTCAGGAAGTTGAAACGTTCTGGAAGTTATGAGTGGGCCACGTGGACTACCCTTATTAGATGCTTTCAAAAAACAAAACACGCACGCGCTGCGGAAGGTAGGGCGACTGTCCCGCCCACCTAACTGGTCTTAAGGTCGAAGGGTTCGTGTACCTACCCAACGCACCCGAGACCATACCGATGGGCCCTTCCTAGATGAGGCCTATACCAAACTTACAGGACACTCTACGACAAGAGGAAAGCTCAACCCACACAAGGGGCCACCTGCCCCTCGTACTAGAGTAATGTCAATGGTTACCTCGCGCAACCTGCCCGTGTAAATCGGACACTTTGCCCGCTATCGTAACAAGACAGTCGAGGATCTAGGGCTTAGACCCAATGAGAGCCAAATCTTAGGGAGAGGGATTTTTTTTTTGGTTTTCGAAGTTAGAGATAAATATTGAAGAAGCAAAAGCCGAGTACTACATAGACAACTTACATATATCGACAAATCGACAAGGGAATAAAAGTTAAAGTACATTAAACGAAAAAATGTTACTAATGCATTCCATCGTTTTCTAATATATATACTTCAATAATTTATTTCAACAAAATTGTTTATCTGTTAATAAATCTTATAGACAGCGGTAAGAACATCCAAAGATGCTCTCCATAAGTAACTTTATGGAAATGATAAGTATGAGTGGTACACCAAAATACAAATGGAAAAAATAGGTAAATCAAAGCAGAAATCGTAGGCTTCAAATTGAAATTGTATCAGTAAAATTATCAAAACTCTATTTGGACTCTGAAACAGTACCATAAATTGATAAATCAATGAAGGCATACCTTTGGACGTTCAAATATATATATTTATGACAATTTCAAAACTTGTGTAGCTTGCATCATACCGAGTAAATTACATCTCGCAACTAGGTAAAGAGAATATCGAGTTCTGTACAATTTAGTAAGAAAGACTCAATAAATCTGCAGTTAACCAGCACAGGCGTGGTCTCATGGAGAGAGGAAGTGGTCTTTTTAAGGACCACACTACAAGGGTTCATTCTAATATGCCTCAAGCTATAACATACCTTCAACTCAAAAACCGTACACTAGCATCAAGAGTCCCAGTGAAAATGTGAATGAGATCTGAGAAGTTCTGCATAATCACTTGAAGAGAACCCGGACAACCTCGGAACAAAAGAAAACCAATCGAGGACTGAGATCATGGGTTCAAAGGGACACAAAAAAAGCCAATTCAGGTAGCCAGGGGGCTGCAGCTATTATTAACTAATACCAGGACCATCTTGACCTACTGTTTCATTTGAAGACACAGAATTGTTTTCATCAGATACCAAACCTTCAACCTTTTCAGTCTGTTTTTTCTGCAAATGCTTGGAGTCTGGCTCCGGGAACACCTCAGCTTGCATTGACGGAGCAATATTATTTATATGCAGCCATGTCAATTCCCACAAACTACTTCCATCCTCACTACTGCTCCGCACTAGTACTTGCCCTGTTTTCATAACAAGCAAAGTGTTCTTAAGAAGCTCAGGCACAAGTTCGTGAAGCTTCTCGCTTCTCCTTCCCCTAATTTTCACCTTCATATAAGTTTCTAACCGACTTAGTACAGCCAACCATAATGTGCTGAAGTCTGGCAATTCTGATAGATATTGGATTAACTGGAGGAAAACTTTACACAGGAGCTTCAGAGCAAGAACTAGTGTTCCTTCTATGTTCCGGTAGTCCTTTTGAGATTGTGTTTGAGAAATTTCAATCAGGTCATCAAGCACAGAGAAGATCACTTGATCGAAACATTGTAACCACAAGCTATGCGGGAGATTAATCCCAACTGATCCTGTCAAGCACTTTTGTAAAGATAACAACGCATGGTTTCTAACCTCCTCTCTCTGGTCCAGACACAGTTTTTTTAGTCCCTGTACGAGTCTCAACCACATGTCCCCAATATCCTGCAACACCTTTGCCAATTCCTCTTCTTTTGTCGCTTGCTTAGCATCATTAGTCCACTTCTTTAAACAACTGACAGACCCTGACATAAGATCAAGGGCCATTACAGACCGTTCAACCTGTCCAACACGAGATTCAGCAAACTGCTTCGCTGCATCTATGCAGAGAACATAATTAGCTGGAAGCAAGTGGGCTCCATCTGACATAATGAACAACAATGCGTCAAAACCGGCCTCAGCTGCTTCCAGGTGTCTAGCAGTGATGGAAAGCAGTGATGTAATTGTCCGCCATCCTAAATGAGATCTAATATGAGAGGCATTTGCCTTCATGAGGTGACTAACTTCCTGTGTTATCTGCTCATAGTATGCATCAGCGACACGAGCATCAAGCTTAAGGACAAGTTGCAGAGACCTCAGAAGTTCATCAGTAATGTTCTCTTTATAGGGCAGTAAGCGATGACAAATTCGTAAAAGGCCAAAAACAGCCTTCTCTACCAATGCACAAGGCATCACAGTTGACTGAACAATGTTGGAAATATGCTCATAAACACCCTGCCAAAGAAGTTCGATTCTATCCCTGTTATTCAGAGTGATAGCTACCAATAACTCCAGGCAGAAAACCAAAGTATCTTCGTCGTCAGATGTGCTGCTCCCTTTCTTAGGCCTCACTCCTGCACTAGTGATTGCTTTTGTAAGCTGCAATAAAGATTCAGCTTGCAAAAATTTACTATCAGAGAATATGCTGTCAATGTGACACTTCTGAATTGTTTGAAGGGTGCATTGCTGAGCAGCAAGTTGTTCTTCACTAGGAACTGATTTTGGCTCTTCGGCACCTAGATATAAGAGTTGACTAAACCTGCTCATCAATCCAGAGGATCTCTTTGTAGTATTTGCAGATGGAAGACGTGATAAAGATAAAGCATTAGTAGTAAGCTTCCCCCCATCCTCAGTTTCTGTAGAAAGCTCTGACTCTTCTGCTGCATCACTGGCAATACGAGCAGGAAGAAGCCCTAACTTGTGAAATTTTAAGATGCAATCAAGAATATTTCTCCACCCTGTGCGGATGAAATCACCATACCTATTTGCAATAGTGAAAACAGTCTCAGTTGCCATTCTTGCTTTCATGTCTTCTCCAAAGGCTAGGATTGACTCCTCAACAGCTAATGGATCAAAAACCGTAACAAACCTACAAAGTGACACAACCAAATCATCCAGTATATTTTCAAGATGATAGTAAGCTGATATCTTTGCAACGGCTATGAATCCATCCATACATGTTTGGTATACCTCTGCATTCTCAGCATTATCAAATACCACAGAAATGGCAGCAATTGTTGGACCAGACAATATAGAAAACATATCATAATCAAGGTAAGCTTTGGAATCAGAAACAATGAAGGGATCAGATTTTTTTGACTTATGCTTGAGATAAATCCACCGACTTGGGGTCATTTCAGGGAAACCAGAACCTTGCTCAGGAGTTGTTCGAATCTCATTCTTACAAATTGAATGGTAAAGTTCAGACAGAAATTCTCGAGGTAGATCATTGCCACCATTTATTCGCCTATTATTACGGATAAAATCCTCTTCTGTCATCTTATTTCTGACCTGTGAATTGTGCTGATCTGTATTAAGCATTATAATTGAGTAAGATAACAACAGAGCAGCATCTTTATTGGCAAGTATCTGTGGAGACTGTTCATAATATCGTTCTGAGAAAGCTTCAAGCACCCTCTGTATCTTCTGTGATTCTCCAGGCAGTCTGAAAGTCTCCAAAAATAGGCGTAGGGCAGTGTCTAACATCATGTCTTTGAAATCAAATGTTCTAGCAAATTCATGAAGAACCTCAATGCAGAATTCATCATGATTTCCTAGAAAATCACCAATGAGATTCTTATCCAACCCAGCAGTGTATCTGAAAAAGCAGGCGACACTTTGGGGATCAAGTTTGTCAGGTAAAAGATGTGTTCCTTGGAGAAACTCAAGACCTTTCTTAGTATCACGATTAAAATGATCAGCACCAATCATCAATCTTTTCTTGAAGTACTTTCTCCGGGATACAAAAGGAACCCAATTTTTTGGATCACAAAAATTTTCACACTTTTCCTGCCAGAACGGAGTATACTCTTCAAGATTCACAGGAGATTGTTCTGAACTTAAAGATCCATTGCCTATCCTTTCAGCCATTCCGTGCATAACAGCAATAAGACCCTCCAAAGCAAGAATATGCATGGAAGTCAATGGACTGTTCACAGGAAAAGCACTTTTGGACAACAAATTAGCAATGTCTTCAAAGACATTACCACAAGTTAGGTCACAATCAAAGTTGGCATACATCTCCACCATGAATGTTTTTTGCCTGCAAAAGTCAACAAGGGCCTCCATGACAACTTCCTGTTGCTGATATGAAGCACCATATTTGCTTTGTGCAAGCCTCAAAATTACACAAGAAAAAAATGCTTCTAGCTGTAATTTGAGTTCTGTACGAAGATGGTGATACAAATTTAGAACAATGCTACATACCATTGAAAGTACGAGAGGACTCATTGACAAACCAAATTGCATAAGATTGCGGAATAATTCATCCTGAATTAAGCTTAGCAATCTAGGGTGTCGGTGAAAGGAAGGCCCTCCCAATTCTATGGCTGAATTAATCAAAGTTAAGGCAAAAAGAGGCACATCTTCATCAAATGCTATAGTGTTAGATCGAGGACTATTTCCCATATGCTCAGCAACATTCAACAAAGAACACAAAAAGTGAAATATTTCCACCATGCAGGGAATCCCATATGGTTCATTTATAAGCTGCAATTCATTCAGATCAGCCTCTTGATCACTGCTGCCAATAGCTGTGTCTTCATCCAATACAGTGGCTGCCACATCACTCACAGTACTAGGAGCAATGCCTGTGGATAAGGGTTGACCATTACTAGCAGAAGTCAAGTTCCCATTGTCCAATTGTCTATTTGGAGAACTATGCTCATTATTTAGCCCAACAATCTGTTGAAAAAGTGACAAAAAAACTATCAGTAATGAAATTTACAAGTTTGTGACATTGACTGTAAATATATTTGTCATGATGATACATGAAAACAATCTCTCTAACCCTAACTAGTAACAATGCATAAACAGCCTCTAACAATCATTTTCTTCTTTTTATCTTTTACCCTTGTATGAGAGGTGCAACACAATGATACACGACAAGGGGTCGGTTATTACCATACACACATAATATTCACGTGGTTTTCCTAAAGAATATACTTTGGGATTTTGGATTATTTTAGGTAGTTTTAGAATAACTCTGAGAAAGTCAAAGTCAAGCTAAGGTACTACATGCAGGGGGTGGCACTACCTTATAGGTGCAAAAGGCTCTGGCCACCTTAATTTGTTTTGTTTTGCAAAAATATATGTGTGTGTGGATATTCACATGCTATTTTAAATATAGCATGTGGAAGGGCACTTTTCTTACGTAGTAATATTTTAAATATAAGAAAGCTCAATAAATCAATTATTAGTCCCCTTCTTAAATTTGAAGGGAAAGCAGGAAGATAGGTCTGAAGCCATTTCGATTGGACTACAGACTTTAAAGCCAGACTTAATCAGATGACCAGCACCATAAGGTATCTTAGAGTATACCTAGGAGTGAGGTTCCAGAGGGAAAGGGAAGAAAGAGTAAACTTCTTAAGAGATACACATATGTTTATAAAAATAAATAAACAGATAAAACATTAAGTTAATTTTTTTGAGAAAAAAGGCTTAAGTACTTTTTAGTCTCTATAAAATGAGCGAGTTTTTGTTTGTCACTGTAAAACGAGTATTCATCCATCTAAAATTTTAAATCTTTGTTTTTGGTTTCTGTAAAATATTTTTATTTTTATTTTGGTCCACAAAACCCTTTTCTTTAATTTTCATCCCACCAAAATCTGAAATCCCTCTAAAATTTTAAATCATTGTTTTTGGTATCTGTAAAATGAGTTAATTTTTTTTTTTTGGTCCACATAAAACCCTTTTCCTTTAATTTTCACCCCACCAAAATCTGAAATCCCTACTTTTGTTCCTTAATATTCATTTTAAGGAAGATAAATAATATTCGTTTCAGGAATCTAAAAAATATTAGAAGTGACACACGCTAACATGAGACTACAAACACTAGTGAGTGTCATCTAAACGATCACCTAGCCTTTCGTTAAACATATAAATTGCCCTGTAACGAGGCTCACATGAAATCAGGAATAAAAATATATGATTTCACATTTTTAACAGGTGAAAACCAAAAAAGAACTGCAATGCCCAAAACTAAACCTCACTCAAAATATATTTTAGCTTATGTTAGAAATGAGCTTTAAGCCTAACTAAACCCCACAAAACCTGCTTGTAAGGTGAGGATTGCACCCACTTATATATTGTGAATTGGCATTATCTCTAGTCGATGTGAGACTTCCAACACAACCCCTCACGCCGAGGTACATTCATCTCGTGCGTGGGACTAAAAATTAATGGGTGGTCCATTAGCGGTCCGATATCGGGTTGAACAGAATGTCCAAGAAAACTCGCTAGGATAGGTTCTAACCTGGGGACTAGAAATTAATGGGTGGTCCGTTAACGACCCGATATCGGATGGAACAGAATGTCCAAGAAAGCTTGTTAGGATAGGCTCTAACCTGCCTCTGATACCATTTTAGAAGTGGGCTTTAAGCCTAACTCAACCCCACAAAACCGGCTTGTAAGGTGAGGTTTTACACCTCACTTATATATTATGAAATTGTCTTATCTCTAGTCGATGTGGGACTTCCAACACACCCTCTTACGCCGAGGTATATTCATCTCGTGCGTGGGACAAGGAATTAATGGGTGGTCCGTTAGCGGCTCGATATCGGATGGAACAAAATTTCTAAGAAAGTTCGCTAGGATGGGCTCTAACTTGACTCTGATATCATGTTAGGACGGACCACCCATTAATTTCTAGTCCCTCGCACAAGATGAATGTACCTTGGCGTAAGGGGTGTGTTGGAAGTCTCACATCGACTAGAGATAAGGCCAATTCAGAATATATAAGTGGTGCAATCCTCACCTTACAAGCCGGTTTTGTGAGATTTAGTTAAGCTTAAAGCTCACTTTTAACATGGTATCAGAGTCAAGTTAGAGTCCATCCTAGCAAACTTTCTTAGACATTCTGTTTCACCCGATATCGGGCCGCTAACGGACCACCCACTAATTCCTTGTCCCATGCACGAGATGAATATACCTCGGCGTGAGGGGGTGTGTTGGAAGTCCCACATCGACTAAAGATAAGGCAATTTCATAATATATAAGTGAGGTGCAAAACTCACCTTACAAGCCAATTTTGTGAGGTTGAGTTAGGCTTAAAGTCCATTTCTAACAGCCTAAATTTACCAGATTAATGAATAGTTATGAATGATGACAAAAAATTTCCCCTAAAACATCACTCTCAAATATATCCCAAAATTTCATGATTCCAGGATTGTCAACATGCAATTTGACGAAATAATAAAATCATGGAAATTGGAAAGTTGAAACAGGTAATAAACAGTAGAGAAGCAGATGGTAAATAAACTAACAAATTCATTTTGAATGATTTCAGATCTTGTCAGGTGACAAAAAATGAATAACATATAATAGCCAAATAAAAATTCATGCATAAATTTGAATCATACTCCTTAGCCCAAGGTCCCAATTTTTCCTTACAACCATTTACCTCCCCTAGCAACTGACAAAATTATCAAAAAAAATGAAATGGCAACCAGTAAGTTTAAGGTAACATAAATGCTATACCTCTTTCTGTAAAGCAGTGCTGCCATTATTTAAAGCAAGTTCTGTGTTGTCAATATCTTGAAGGTGAGAAAAAATACACCGAACAAGTTCATGCATTGTGTAACGTGCTATGCGCTGCAACAATTCACTTTTGGTTCCTGCTTGATGAACTATACGGAAACAAGTATTTACTATGGTGCAAATATGTTGGTTACTCAGCATCATAGATGCTTTGCTCTTCACACACGCTAGAAGAACTTGTAATATCTTCATTAATACCACTTCTTCTGATCCAGGATCAGTCACCTCAAACCTGCAACTTGTAACAGCATCAACTACCAAGTGCATGGCATCCCCAACATTAACAGTATTTTGATCAATTACATCCAATGTCAAAATCTTGTAAACAGATGATAGAGCGACACCAGTAATTGGTGCACCGGTTTCATCTGATTGAATCACATCCAGAAAAGGCTGGAGATACAAGGCAGGGCTTATTACATGCCACTGATTCTGCCATGAAAAAATTTGCTTCCTTAATGCCTTCAGAGATTGAACAAGGGAATGCTCCAAGTGATCATCATCTGACATATAATGAACTCCCCATCTAACATTTCTTCTCATGACAGCCAAAACTGCACCGATTTCTGCATTGATCATGCATGCCACAGTAGTTTTGTCAGGATACCCAGCATCGCACTGTCCAGATGCCTCTTCTATCGCATTGATACCAGTTTGCGTTTGCAACTTTACATGTCCCATTTTGTCAAGCAGATCTACCTGACATTTACCAATAGAACTTGCCAAGATGAAGCACAGCACTACAAAAGGCAATAGTGGTCTTTGAAATAGGCAACCATCACAATGTGATTTGGGGTATCCACATGTCAAATTGAAACACTAGTAACACAGTCTATCTTCAACACAGTTCACATATGAAAATAGTCTACAAGAACCCCAAAAGTCCATCAAGGCAGCATATGAACATTCAATAATACATTAGCCGACCACATAAACAACAAGCATACAAAAAAGAACATGTACATAGAAAAAAGATAAGGATGTTCAACAAATTTATATGACCAGATAAATCTAACTTTGTCATTGATCCAATTGAAAATTATATCTTGAATCTAAGAAGAACTACACATACACGTCCCAATTTCAAAAAACACTGCATTTACTTGCTCAGTGGCCTAAGTGCCATGCCAACTACCCAATATTCAACCCACCAGGAACAAGCTAGTCTTCTTACAATGTTACCATCATCAACTGTCACTCAGATTCCTCCGCCAAATTCAATCTCGGACAGAAAATCTTGAATTCAGTTCAAATCTTAGATCTAGAATCAAACATGAGCCTTTGAATTGAATCGATTGTAGCACACTAACAAGTGATAATGATCTAATCCACTGAAACATGACCCATTTTGAACTGAATTCAAAATTAAACACAAAGGGGACTCCAAATAGCGTTTATACCTTCGATTCCGACAATGAGATCAAGAAGACGAAAATTGACATCCAAATTGAAAAGAAAAAATAAATAAAAAAGTGGGATTAACGGAAGCACATAAAGATGGCAAGAAAGAAGAAGAAGAGCCTACCGAGAGCGAGATCGGGAGTGTTAGGGCACAAATGGAGCTGGTGTGTTACATTGAAATCATGGCTTCAAATTGAAATTTTCCTCTCAAGTTCCTCTATAATGTCCCTTTCTCTCTCTTAGGACAAATTATTACAAGAATCACTTATTTTCATTCAATTTTGGCACATCGCCTCTGTATTATCACTGCAACGACACAACTGTTCAGTTTATTTTGTGCGTAATTTATTCTTCAATGCCATATACAATATTAACAAGGTTTCATAAGATTTAACATTAATTATAGATGATAGAATGGTCAACGTGTTTTGTTAAAATAAAAATATCTTAGGTAGGTGAAAATTGTTTAATTTGAAAATATTGTGTAATCATAATTTTATAAAAATGGAAAAGTATATTAACAAAATTAAAAACATTTAACTCTAATTTATTTATTTATTTAAATGTATTTTGCTAACCGTTAGTTTGTTTGTCGGGGGCTCTTATCATTTAATTCGAGATAATACGGATGATTTGGTTTACCCGATTTAAAGTGATTTGAGAGAATAATATTGTTAAGTAATAAGTGTTTTGATACGAATATTGATACTCCTTATTCTAAGAATTCATAACTAAATTTGAGGTATTCTCTTGTAGTTTTATCACTAAAAGATGTATATAGTAGTTAAAATAAATGTGTTAAAATTATTATTAGTCTCAATTTTTAAGAGATGTAAAAATATTAAATGATAAGTTTTTAGTTAAAGATTAACGAGATCAAAGATTTATTTTTGGAACCTCATTTTTGTTTTCATAGATAATGTCAATCTTCTAGTATACCAATAGTTTTACTTTAAAATCAATAACTATTTAAAGATTAAATATATGTTTAATCCATGAACTCTTATGTGAAACTGAATTTTGTTCATGTTCAAAATTTTTTATCACTTTTATCCCTCACACTACAAGAAAATAGCTAATTATAGACACACAAAATGTGTCACTAATAGTAATAATCCATCAATAATTTATTAGTAAAATGCTCGTCAATAAATTTTACCGACAAATCAAAGAAATTGTCAATAATTACAAACAACAAAAAATTCATTAGTAAATATTCATTAGGTAATTGTTTATAGATTTTGACCATTAGTAAAACTTGTCGGTGAATATTATGATTAGATCATTTCTTTCTTATCATCATCTTCTTCTTCTTCCTCCTCTCCCCCTCTTTTTCCTCTCCCCTTTGCCTTGTTCCTCCTTTATCGTCGTCATGTTTGCCACCTTCAGCTCCTCCTTCTCCTCCTATTTCACTACAAGTAAATGTTTCATTAACAATCAATTTTAGTGATCAAACTTTGTTAGTCACTATAATAACCAATTTAGATACCAATTTACAAAATAAAAAATTATTGATTATTAAAATAGTTACTATTATGAATAAAAAATTACAATTGGTCGCTAAATTAGTTACTAATTAATTAGAAAGTAATTTAGAAACCAATTGTTTTGGTAGCAAAAATCGTAGTAACTAATGTTTAATGACCGATTTCTCTTGATAGCTAAATTTTAGAAATCAATTTAGAGACAAATTATAAATTTTTTTTATTCATAATAGTGACTATTTTAGTAACCAATAATTTTTTATTTTGTAGTTTGGTATCTAAATTGGTCACTAAGTGACAAACAATTTTTTGTCACTAAAATTAGTTGCTAATAAGACATTTTCTTATAGTGTTTCCCCTCCTCATCCTCTCTTTTTTTTTCTCCTCCTCCACTTTCGATGCCATTGTTGTCATGGCCTCCATTATTCATCTATTGTTGCATTGCCTCCGCCATTACCATCACAAATATATATATATATATATATATATATATATATATATATATTTATATATATATATATATATATATAACATCAGATTAAGCAGAAAATTTGACGTCTTTCTATCAATGAATTTATGAGAAGAAAATTTTGTCGGTAATAAGAACTATAAATTATCAACAGATTTTATACAATTTGATCAAAACTCAAAGTGGGAAGTTTGGCACTATTTTACTGATGAAATTTATTGACATACAATTTCTCAAAAATAAGAATTATAATTTACCGATAGGAATAGTTTTCGATGATAGATATTCAAATTTATCAACAAATATTACCAACATATTCATGTTGACAAAAAGAAGAAGATGGACATCTTTCTTCAATAAAATTTTTTTGATGATGATGACTTATGAAGAAGTATGGAAGATTTGATGATGATGCATGAAAAAATGTTAAAGACTTAAAACAATGCTTAGATTCAAGAGATACATTAAAGATTTAGAGTAAGAGCAAGTTTTATTTTATTATTTCAAGATAAATTTTAAGATTGTTAATAGAGTAAGAGCAATTTTAAAACATCAATTTATTATCTTAAAAAAACTTAATCTAATGTGTAAAATTATAAAGATATAGATAAAATATAATTAAGGATTTTCTTAATGTATATATATCATTTGTTACCATTTCCATTAAAATTAACTTATAACATACATAATCGACTAATGTTAAAACAGATTTCATGAAATTACGTGTTTAAAGTCAAAATGCAGAAAAGAAAAGAAAAAAACTTCGGGTACAAAATCAGGTCAAGCTTGGCAATTTAAATGGTTATCACTGAGTTAAATAATTTTGCTTTTGTTTCTTACACTTTACAGTTCACTAAAAAAAATCATAATTTCAAAATCTATACCCCCATATATAAAGGAGATTTTTTTTTTTAATGTTCACGTTTGTTTTTCAATTTTATTATTTATAATTATTTTATTAATTTTATATAACTATTTTTTAAAATTTAGTTATATTTTTATTTAACCGATTTTTCTAAAATTATCTATTTTTTTAATTATAAAATTACTTACAATGTGAATAAAAGTTGTTTATAATAAAATTTTAAAAATTATTTATATTTAATTCTATAATAATAATAATAATAACAATAATAATAATAATAATTTTATTATCATAAAAGAAAATAACACAAGTAATACACGAATTTTCCCTAAATGAGACATTATAATTTAAAAAAGGTTAGACTAAAAAAATCAAGTGACTTTATAGCAATGTAACTTATAAATAAAGATCGCTTGCTTGAGACAACTTAATTTAATTTTACATACATTTTACTTGAAAATATTTTGTGAATTTATCTTTTAACAGTTTCATTTTACTGGTCAAAGATTTTTCTCAAGTATTTGTTCCATGTAGAGTTTTTCATGTATTAAAATTTCAAAGAATTAGAGATGACACAATTTGTACTATATTTACGTTGCGATAAATTAAAAATTAAAAAAAATAATTTTATTATATAAATTAATACATTTTGTGGGAAAAAAAATGAACTTTGAGTGAAAAATTATTTATGGTTAACCAAACATTAGTTGATATATTTATTAAGATGTACAATAGTTTATGGGCCTAAGTCTAGGAGTGTTCTATTGGAAAGCTGGGCCTGTCCAATAAGTTTGGATAAATTGCAGGTATAGTTCTTTATTATTTTCCTGCAATTTTATTTTGTAGATTTTAGAAAAATTGTAATTTTAATATAATATTAAATTTTATATGTTTCTTTAACACCTCACGCTAATTTTTAACTATATCATACGCTAAACATCTCATTCTTTACACGTAAAAGTTCAAATGTAATATACCTTATAAAGGGTTTACATAATCAATCTAGTTAAAAAATATTTATAAAGATAGATAAAAAATGAATTAACATATCACAAAAAATTGTCTAGATGAGATTAAAAGTGTCTCCATGTAGTAACTAGAATAATAGGAAATCCACATAATAAGTGTAAGAAGTGAAAACTTTGAAAAAGTTAATCAAAATAATGTAATATGTAAGTTAGTCATGATTTAAATGCATCAAACAATTTAACTCTGTATAATCTAATTTAAAGTATTATTAGTTCATAATAAATTTTAATTATTGTGTATGCATGATAGCAAATAGAATTTTTCTAGAATACTTATATCAAGTGTGTTCCATGCACAATTATAAACATTAAAATCATTTAAATAACAAATAAATAACGAAGAGTCAGTTTTATTTAAACATTACCTGAAGGAAAATAAAATTAGGTCAAATTTCTCCTTCACTTTTCCCTAAGTGTTGTAAAATTTGTGCAATTAAAAAAAATCATGACAAATTACACATTCAATTTTCTTAGATTTTTTGTAACCTTTTCTATGTAAAAAAAACATATTTTTCTTTTAAATACAATTTTATTTATTTTTTAACATAACATATATTATAGTTTTCTACCACAAAAAGTTCAAGGATGTAGTTATAATAAAGCATGACAAGTAATACATACACTGCTAACATTGAATGCGCTAAGTACACTTTTATCATCTAAATTTAGAGTTTACATTATTTTAATAATTTTACGTATATTTATCCTTTAAAATTTTAAAAATGTTGAGATGTAAAGATTCTGGAAAAAAAAATCCTTCAAAATGATACGTTAAATACTCTTCAATTCTTTGTAATTCTTGATATGAAAAAATATTTGTCTTTATTTTAAATATAACTTCTTATATTTATATATATATATATATATATATATATATATATATATATATATATTATTTTTATATATAAAATGTAAAATTTATAAAATATTTTATCTTAGTTTAACATGACATTTATTTAGTAATGGTCAAATTGTTTTAGTGATAACCGATGGCGGAAATAGGAGTATGGAGGGTCATGACTCTCAAATACTTTTCAAAATTATATATATATATATATATATATATATATATATTGAAAATTTTAAAATTATAGATAATATATTTTAAAAATAGATGAAAATTAAATTGTGTATTTTATTATTTTCTTTATAAAATAAAATATTTAATATTAATAAATAATAAAACATAAAATCAAATATAATAAAAAGTAAAAATATTTAGATTTAATTACTCTTTTGGCCTTTATTTTTGTCTAAAGATATCAAATTGCGATTAAAAAATTGAGACTAAAAAATTGGAGGATTAACTTGACATATTTGGTAAGATATTTTTTAAACCAAACATTTATTAAGATATTTTTTATTTTCTTTGTCATTGTCTTTTTAATTTTTCTCAAAGTTGTACTCATCTCTCACTCTCATATTTTTTTTTTCTAAGAAAAAAATAAAATTAGACACATACTCATTATTTTTTCTCTCACTTCTCATTTGTTTCCTTCATCTCTCAAAGTAAAAAAAAATATGTAACTCTCTCTTTTCTCACTTGATGATGAAATATTAATTTAATAGTTATTAAAACTATTTTTTTATCTCATGAGCCTTTTGTATACTTATTTTGTATGATTATAAAAGAAAAAAATAATGTATTATGTATTTTTTATCTCTTACTCTCATATCTTATTTTTTGAAGAAAAAATGAAATTAGACACATACTCATTATTTTTGCTCTCACTTCTCATTTGTTTCCTTCATTTCTCGAAGAAAAAAATATAACTCTCTCTTTTCTCACTTGATGATGAAATATTAGTTTAATAGTTATTAAAATTATTTTTTATCTCATGACCTTTTGTATACTCATCTTGTATAATTATAATATATTTTTATTTTAATAATTATATCTCTCAATCTTTTATTACATTATAATAACTTATTTTTTAATATATTTAAAGAAAAGTATATCGATGAAGAATGAAATAATAGATTCAAGTTGTAAAAGAGATAAAAAGGAAACTACACTTAAAGATGAATACAAGATAAATTATACTTCTTCACAACTTTTAAAATATTAAACTAATATTCCAATTAAATTATTAAAGAATTATATTACTTTGTATCTCCAAAACTTTTTTATCAAGATCTGTTACTAATGATAACATTTATTGGTATCGTTTTAAATGTTATAGCAAAACATAGATCATAAATCTTGGTCATGTGATGAGATAAAATTTATGTGATGGTTCTATATAAATATGTTGTTGGAATATTAAACATAACCATGTTAAAAAATATCTTTCTTATAAAAAATTAAACATGAAACAACAAAAGTTTAAGTCTTTCCTTTATTAAGAAACAATTTTATATAAAATTAAAATTTTCATTATTATAAACAAGTAACATGATAAAATTATACCGTTAATATATCAAACTTTGTAATATTATTTTATATATAATGCAATCAAATTATAAATATTATAAATTTATGATATAATATAATATTAGATTTTTTCTTTTAAATACGGACACAAGAACGATAACATATTTGTACTGCATAAATAATAAAGATACATATACATTCACAAACAATATAAATCACAAATATAAATATATCCATACAAACTTAAATCTTTTGGAAAGTAATTTTATTCATAAGGATTTGTAGAATGAATAATGTGTAGTTGGTTCAAATGTAATTTAATTCTATCAAGTAAAATATTAAATTCAAAATTTTGTAATTAAAAAATATAACATAAGTGAGAGATTTTATTAAAATGATCAATTGAATTTTTCATAATGAAAATCATCGCAACTCATCTCAAATCACCTCTTAATTCTTCATAAATAGTAAATAAGGTGAACCAAACAAAAACTTAATAAAAGGGCACCGAATCTGAATAAAAAGTTATTGGTGCATGTATACAATTGATTTTATTGAATCAATGATCTTTATTAAATTTTTCATTTTGTAATTGACTTTGATTGATGTATATTTTAGAATATGAACATTTTTATCAGAAAAAATTAAAAAATGAAAATAAATTATTTTTCAGAAAATAATTATTACTATAATAGTGTAAAACATCGTGTTTTCATTTAAAGTAATAAAACAGAACAAATGAATAATTGTCACAAAGAATAATCCAGAATGGTCGCGCACGCCACGAGTTGCGCAAGGCAATGCTTCGTTGTATTTGTCCTCGTGCCTCAAAATCAAAAATTGTAAATATTTTTAAATATAAGTCAAAAGTATTTTTTCAATATAAACAAATAATAAAAGCACTTTCGATCGATTTCCAAACGCACTCTAAACTAGAGTCGTAAAAATATACTTAAACCCGCGAGTATGAGTTGGGTTGGGTTGGGTTGGGTTAAAATATTTTTATAAATTTTAATATGAGTTTATTTTTGACTCGGCTTACCATGTGGTTTACTTGGTTGAATTCGTAGTGAGTCGGATTGGCTTACCAATCGCAGTCAAACCGCAAATAAAGGGTTGCATAAGTGTTTTTCGTTAAGTTGGACTTTATATTTAGATCATGTTAGTTTTTTTTTAACCAACAGATAAATAATTTGTATTTTTTGTGATTTTAGTTTGTATTTGGATTGTATTAAAGTTTATTTAGATTTTAATTAGAATTATAATTTAGTTTTGACAGAAAAATAAATAAAAAAATTATATATTTTTTTTAATTAAGTGAGTCAGTGAGCCAACTCATTTAATTCACAATCCCGGTGAGTCAAATAAGATTCTAATATTTTTGGCTAGCTAATAAGTGAACCGGATTAGATTGATTCACTAAATAATTAATTTGTAGGGAGTCGAACCAGATCGACCGTGTAATCCGTTTTAACGGTTTTACTTTAAAATTTTTTTTTTTTTAACTGTTTTAAACACGAGGATATGTGTTATATATATTTTTTGTCACAAGTTTCTGTAGAGATCAGTTCATTGATTACCCTATGACTCTTAGGGACCCATCATTGCTTACTGCACTCGCAAATCCGACATTGAGTGAAATGTAAAGGATCATAAGTGTCGTTCCCACCAAATTTCATGTTGCTTTTTGGCTAAGAGGAAAAGCGAAAGAAACCAAACAAAATAAAATGATAAGGATGTTTGTCTCTAGTGAGAGAAAGTATAAAGATATGGAAGGATATGCTTCTATTTTTAGAAATCAAATTTCAGTTTTTTAATGCTATTTTGTAATTTGGAATATGGTCTTACAATTTACAATACACTATTAAAGGTGAAATATCAAAGTAAATGTTTTCATATTCGAACGATGTAATTTGGGTACATATGAATATGAATTATTAGTTCCATTATTATTTTGTGGGTTATAAAGTAATAAAAAAGTAAATTTTTTATTTTTATTAAATAGATATTAGACTAAAAGTTATAGTTAATAGGAATGTGTTTTTTATGAGAGATCATCGGACAATACACTTGTGTGATTTTATGTCAATATTTTTTATATAGAAACTCGGTTGAATCGATTATCAAGATTGTTAATCGATTTTTATATTACGAGTCTTTGAAAAAATATCACTCAGACTTACAACAATAATGAAACATAAATCTAATCTATAGATATTATTTCTTATACATATACCTTTTTCATTTCTACATCATATCAAATTTAAACTTATATTTGAATTTCTAACAATATTTGGTTAGTTCTTTTACGTGAAAAACTTAACATTTTAGGTGTTATAATTCAATTACAATTAATTCATTTAACCTTTAGCTTCCACAATATTATTTTTATTAATATTTTGTCTCATGATTTCTAAAGAAAAAACAAAAATTTACATGTAGTTGATATATAGTATGGTGCATTCTAGCAAATCAAATTATCTTTAATTTATTTGGGATTTGGCTTCTACAAAGTGTGTAAAAATTACTTCCAAGGTTGGTTACAAAAATCAACAACTTAAGATTATAATAAAAATAGTATATATTTAGTAGAATTTAAAATTAGTTACAATTACAGCAATATACTTTTTAATGCATGACTGATATTGTACTTTATTTTTTAAAATGAAATATTTTCATTTTTAAATATTTAAATATTTAAATTCATTTTTTGGAGTGGAATTTTATCTTTTATTTGATAAACAATTAATGTTTTTCTTTCAAATTTCGTGAAAAAAAAAGTGATGAAACAACAATGATTCTTACTAGGAAGTAATCCATAAAAAATTGTAACATAAACTAGTTGGTAACAACAAAATCAGACGACACTTTACATTTTAATATAAAGAATTACTTACGATGTTTGTACATAAAGGTAATTCCGTTATTCCTGGACAAGAGTAAAAGTGAGTAATAAAATTTAGATAGATCATTGATGTTTTTGTCCATCTGTTGAAGTCTATAATGAATTAATATGATAATTAGAATTAATGTGATAATTAGAGGCGTCTATTAAACAACTTAATCCAATAAAAAAGTGGATTTCAGACAAAATGATTGTTTTTCAATTACATCATGTCTGGTTTGTTATAGAATGAAACTATGCATTTCATTTCAAGCTTATAATTTTCAAATCACGCTATTATGATTATTATTACACAATTTAAATATTTTATTATTTTAAGATATCGAATATATATAGATCAAACAGAATTAAATTACTACTGAATTGATATAAGAAAAGACATTTAAAAAATATGTAAATTTTTATTTCACAATTCAAATGACTAAATATTAAGCATGATAAAACAATATTGTATTATATTTTTAATAAATGATATATATTACTTAATTCATTCATATGATATATTTATTTTTACTTTTTTTTTGTCTGTAATAAAATTTTAATACCAATTTAAATAAAAAAAATGTATTATATTATTCCAATGTATTTTAGTGGTTTTTTTTCCCAATATCATTTGGAATATGAATAGAGTAACAACACCTATTATATTTCAATCATACCTTGAAAGAACCCATAACTGTCTTTGTCACTTTCTTTTCTACCTCTCACTTTTCGAACTAATTCCTTAATAAACATGTTTTTACCTTATAAAAAATAAATATATATTAAAAAAAATTTAATTTTTAAGATACTGGAAATATTATTGAATCAATAATTTTAAAATATTAGAAAAATCACACAGTATCAGAAAATGTATTATAATAAAGATAAAAAAAAAAACATACTAAAAGAAGGTAGGTGCTTGATTGAGAAGAAAAGTTTCAAAAGAAGTTGTGGGTCCTGCAACAAAAATCTTTCCCTAAGTATGAGATTATTTGATTTGAAGGAATGTTATTAGTTTGGAAGAGGAGAAGAAGAAAAAAAGAAGAGCAGAAATAAAAGTGAGTTATAGTTAGTATATTTTTATCATTAACAATTTTTTATTACTGGAAAAAATAAAGTTATGTAATTAATTTTCCAAGAATATCACTGAAGTGAACATTCATTGGAAATGAAAAAAAGATAGATTATGAGTATTGTTTGATAATATATTTAATATTTAATTTTTTAAAATAATTTTATTTATTAGATTTTAAAAAAACTATACAAATATTATTGGAAATAAATAAAAAATTTAATAAAAAATTTATTTTTGTTTTTTCAACTAATTTTTTAATAACATAAAATATTTATTATTTTAAAAATATACTTTAGGGTTATTTTTACATTATGTTATTTCCATTAAACTAAATGACTTTCTTTTTGTTTTTTGGATCTACTTTTTATGCATTTGTTCGATGATGATGTGTGTAACACGTTTATTTCCAGTATTTGAACTGATTTAGAATAATTGATTTGCAAGAGAATGTTTTTATCCATTCCCACTTATTAAAAGAGATATGCAGACCCTAATGAACTTAGTGCATATGAGTGTGTGTAAACTTTTTTCTAATTTTGTTAAAATTATAATTAAAAATTATTTAATAAAAATTATTTTGTCACTACTCTTTATTTTATATTTTAAAAATGGTTGAATTAAAATTTAAATAATTTTTAATTATTTTCACTAACTTAAAGTGGTAGATCCGATATCTTAATACATAAATATATTATACACGATACGATAAAAGACGAAATTAACTTTGACTTTTGTTTCAAAATACAATATTCAAACATGAAAATGTCTCTATATATAAGTGAAAATGTATTAACAAATCTCTTTTATAAATATATTTGAGAAATAATAAATCTCCCTTGCAAACCACTTTTATAATAAATCCTTTTTGTTAACAATAATTTAAATAATAATATGCATATTATAATTTAAGAAAAATGTATTTCCTACGAATATGTTTATAATTTTAATTCTATTTTTGAAATTTTAATTTTTTTATCAATAACAATTACAGTTTCATTTAAATATATTTTTTACTATTTAAATTTAAATTTATATTTAATTTCTACACATAAATAAATTTGATAATCATTTACTTTTATCAATTAAAATATTTTTTAATTTATGACACCCATAAAATTATTCACAAATTTTCTTTGAAATATCTTCATCCGAACACTGTCACAGTTATCTCTATATTTCTCTCAAATTCTTCTACCCCATCCACAAACCCAACGCAAAAAATAATAACTTAACTTTGTTTTTCAATTACAAGTATCAATCTTCCATTCGCCGGACTCAAACAAAACATAAATGATGTTATAAGTGAATTGACATAAGTGACACCTGGTGATGTAACATGAGAATTGACCTCAGATGCAACAACATTTATTCACAAAATAGTTAGTATGCAAAACTTTCAAACAACTCATATAAAGTCTGGTTTTTGTGGTATATATCTATAACTTTTATTTTATTAATGATTTAAGTTTTAGAATTTAGGGTATATATATTACATGATACGTATTAGTTTAATATTTTTTATTAATTTTTTAAAATATCCAAAGAAATCATTTTACCTAATTATATTTATTTATTGTTTTTATATTACGCAAGAACTGAATCGTTAACTATGAACAATATTTACTACGAGTAAATTTTTAAACGGCAATCTTATCGGTAATCATAATAATTAATTTATATACTAATCTATAAAATTAAAATTTATTGGTCACTAAAAATATCGCTATCATGAATAAAAAAAAGTATAATTGGTCTAAAAGAATTAGTTATCAGATTTTAGCTATTAAAAGAAATTGATCACTAAAAATTAGTTATTTAGGTTTGACTATCAAAATGACTTGGTCTCTAAATTGGTCTCTAATTAATTAATTAGTGACAAATTTAGTGATGAATTATAATTTTTTATTTTAAGAATAACTATTTTAGTAACCAATAATTTTTAATTTTTTAAACTGGTATATAAATTGGTCATTATAGTGACTAACTATTTTTTATTTTTAATTGAGAATTTTTTTGTAGTTGCATGACATTGATCGACCATTAATCGTTCCAGTTGCGATGCTCGAATATGAAGATATATGTGACATCGACCAACCGTCAAGTGTTGATCACTTTAGAACTTATGAAGATATGTGCGATGTCAACTGACCGTCAATCGTCCAGGTGGTGATCTCTTCAAATATTATGAAGATATATACCATAGAATAACCAATAGCCACGTTTGTGTACGATGTCGCATAGTAGCATTGTCGAACGACAGCTTGAGTAAGCAAGCTTTGTAATTATCCTAAACAAGTTTGTAATCAAGTTTAATAAAACACAATTGAACCATGATTAGGCCAACTCTAATCACAAACCCATGTACAAAACTATTAATAGAAATCAAAGGCAAGCTTGTTGAAACTTTTCACTTGCATTTATTACAACACTAATTATTAACTATTGCTAACTTAAACATTGACTCTAATGAGTCATAGGAACATCGAACAGACGATTAAAATGAAGATCTACATTAGACAAAATTATTTAAGTGGACGTTAGACTTCACAAAAACAGATATTAAAATGAATTTATTTTGAAAATAATTTGTAATTTGAAAAAAAAAAATTAAAAATTAAAAAATATATTTTCATTAATAATTATTTAAAATATGTAACGATGACAAATTTTATATTTATTTGCTTATAATTTTGTCTAGGTGAATCCATTTCATTTTTTATAATTTTAACTTGAACAGAATAAATAATTTTGTACTGCATATACATTTTATTTTTAAAAATACAGCTAGAAATTAAAAATTAAAACTTAATAATAAACTTTATGAATAATTTAAAAACTCAAGTTACTTAAAAACAATAATTACTTAACTTCGAGATATTCACTAACCATACAAAATTTATCAATTTCAAACATCTAAAGAAGAAAGAAGAACAAGAAAGCTAATTAAGAAATTGTTTAACTTTTAAAACAGATTGATTAATAAGTGTCATGTAATATTAGAGATTATGAAGTTTAATGGCTTGTAATTGTGGATGAATTAACATTAATTTAATTATAGCAGATAAAATTAAAAGTGGTTTATTTTGATTGAAATTGAAAAAATATATTTTTGGTATGAATAGAAATAAGTTGTTGTAAGGAATACACAGGGTGTAGGAGTGAATAGATTAAATAGATGATGGGGGAAGGGACTGAGAAAGAAGAAAGAAAGCATAATAATTGATGGTTGGTAATGGTAATAAGTATCACAAATTTATCTTCAAAATGAAATTAATTTAGATGGACCCATATTTCTCACGAGTTCCTCTTTAAGCCACACGTGTTCCTGTTAAAACAAGCACGTGAAATTCACCAAAATCGATTGTAATTCAATCCTCTCAGATCATTAATGAATGTTAAGTACAAAACATAGGTTCAAAACTTCTCCTGTCAAAGTTGTAATGCCACAGGATTTTTTGTGTTTATTTTTATTGCTATCTTTTTTTTTCTTATAATTTTTGTACGACCTACTTATTTAGTATTATTTAAGACTCACAATTAGACATTTTTTGTATACCACATAGATAATCTCATCAAATCATCTTTCAATAAATCCTAAACTCAATGGAGTAAAGTATTTCTTCCTTGAGAAGTTACTATACTTGGTTCATATAGTTTTGTACATCATATAATTCAAATTATAAAATAAAACAATTATTTATATATATAGAAAACTATTTTCTTCACGTTTTTTATTTCAACAATCGATCAAATGTAAATAATCCAAAACAGTTTAATTTCACTTATTCATACAATCAAACAATGGTTTAACACTTCATCACAACAAGTTAATTATAATTCAACACTATTATAATTTACTATTTTCTCTTATTTAAACTATGAGCTACCAACAAAAAAAATTCCACTACCACTAAAGACTTATCTATTCACACAAGAAGCAATAGCTACATACAAATAACTTAAATCAACGATATTATCTACAATGATTCAAATAAAACAGATATTTATCTTCAATCCCTAAATGTCACATATATATTATGTTTGTGGACCACAAACATGTATTTCTAGTTGATTGTTGTCTAAAGTTCAAAATTTTTGACAAAATATATTTAAATTTAAATATTTTTCTTACTCAGTTAATGCATGTGATCCTACTTTGTAATGTTTAATCATTTTTCTAAACTTTTTATGTTTTTTTAAGCTATTTAATATTGAAAGATCAAAATCTCACTCTCTTTTAATTATGAAAGTTTTGATATTTAGTAATGAACATAGACAAGATATTTGGGATTAGTTGTAGGTTATTATAAAAAAATGAAATGTATTAAGACAAAAGCAATTTGAAGTTTTTGGACAATCTAGACCTGTTTTATGGTCAAATTGGTATTCTCCTTTACATAATGCCTTAAAAGAGTCTTTGAATCATATGAGTCGGTACCAATTTAATCAATGAATCAAATTCTACACATCCCAATTACCACTAGATCAATCAACAACATACAACAAAAATTACAATCCCAATTAAACAAAACTAACCAATCAAAATCACACCAATTCAGACTTTATGAATCCAAGAAAATGCACAAATCAGAAACACTCAAATAAACACAAGTTTAATAATGACTTCCCTTACTTGATGAAGTAGCTCAATCGACTCTAAAAACTCAAATTTCTTTCTTAAGTCATGGAATACTCTATCTACACATATAAATATCATATAGACGATCAGATCATACCCTCGTGATCATTGATCTACAAAGAAGCAAAAAGAATACCAAAAGGACATATGCACCCTAAAAGAGACGCATGCAAGCAAAAACATAAATTAACTAAAAGAAGAGTTGAAAATTAACTTACTCAAACACAGAAATTGATCTATCAATCTTGAAGATCTCGCCGCGAGGATCACATAGATAATTTTAGGTATTCAAATAGATAATTAGAAAGTTAAAATTTATAAAAAGAAAAAAAATAACTCTAGAGAACAAAATTTTTAAAAATAATAGAACTTGTTTATAAAATTTATATTTATACTTAATATCTTATTACTAAAATATTTGAGTTCCATTATTTTTAATATGACACCAATTCTAAAATACCATCTTTGGCCGTTACATTTTCTTTAGATGTGTTCCCATGTTATTTTCATATAAGCTTAGTCTTATTAAATACAGGTTAGGTCAGACATTTTATTTTCGTGTTAGACCCACAATATTCAAAAGTTATTTAACGTGCTGACCTATTTAAAGAACAAACATTCCACAACATCTAATTTGATTTATTTGTTAAACAGTAACTTTGTATCTCTATTCATACTCACATTCATAATTATTAGCAACACATCGATTTTGTTTTCTTATTCATGATATATACAAATTCATCTCTTACCACAAGAAAGACAACAATTAAAGAACTAAAAAGTTAATCTAATATATCTATTTTCGTACAAGAGTTCTTAAATTTACAATTAAGTTGTCTCTTTTTCTTTTTTCAGTTTAATGATCCCAATTACATGTATGACTGTCAAATCAATTTTCTATTTGCTTGAAACAAATTCCCAAACCACGATCATGTATGATGAAATATTAAAATAAAAATATTTGTTCACTCTATGTAAACAAATTCTCCAAATTTGGAATAGTCATAGAAGACTCATTTTTTTTTAAATATATATTAGCTAAGTGAAAATAATTAAATTGTACTATTTTGGAAGCCGACACGCAATCCCTTCATAGCTCATTGTCACTGTTTCAAGTCAACCCCCACACCCCACGAGGTGCTCGAGCCTTTTGGCTCGGTTCTCATCATCCATCCAATCCAAAGTACCAAATACAAAAATAAAAGATAATCTTCAATTTTATTTTTTCATCATTTTTTTTTATTTCCTACTCTATTACGGCGAGCAGTTATTAATCTAACCGTTATAGTTAGTACAACTTAATTACGATTTGTTGTTTAGTAAACTAAGTTTAATGGATGAAATGTCTTTAATAACTAGAGAGGATGAGAATCCGTTACGAGCGTTCTCTTTGAGAGTGATATCAACAAAATATTATTTTAATGTTGAATTATTTAAATGTGTTTTTCATATTTTAAAACTGTAAAATTTATGTCGAACCAATATTTTTATTATTAAAATAAAATCTCTCGTTAAAGAAATTACCATGCTAAATGCTATTGCTATCGGACCTTTTCCCCTTTTCGCTTAACTTTTTTTGAACTAAACCCTGCAACTACGCCACCGTGTATCAGGACTTTTCATAGTCGATTTTGCGGGGTTTAATGGAAAAAAATAGAAAAAAAAGTACTTTTGGTTATTTATTTGAGAAACATATAAGGTGAAAGATTTTTTTTTTTTATAATTTATAAGGAAACTCTCTCCTCAATAATGCAAAAGTAAGAAAGATAATTTTTTTTTTCGTTTTATTGAGAATATAGTAAAATAAAAGAACCAATAAATAATTCAATAAAATATGATAATTCGTCTGGTAATTTATTTATTAACTTTCATTTAGGCATTTTTTTTGAATAAATACATATATTTTTTATTTGGGTTAGTTATATTTATGTTTTACTTGTTATTAAGAGTGAATTTGATTTCCTACCTTTTAATGGACTTGCCTTTTTATTAAATTATTGTATTTAATGATTTATCATTTATTATGAACCGAAAAGAATTAATATATAATTAAAATAGAGTGTTATGTTAACATAGAAGAGCTAACATAAAAGATGACAGAGTAAGATGTCAGTAGTGGAATTAAATATTAGTGATAAAGTTAAAAGAGAAATTAAAAAGACATTATTAAAACAGAAGAAGAGTAATTATTTAATATTAATGTAAAGATTTAATGTTTTTTTTACAGAGTTAATAATATGATTGGGGAGTCTCCCACTAAACATTCATGGGAGAAACAAATTTTGTCCTCTAGGAAACATAAAATTGGTTTGGTATGGTGTGTGAATTGAACCCATCCCTGTAGTAATCATGTCTCAGCACAACTTGGTCTAATCCTTTTTGTTTTGAACCAAGTGTGTTGTTTAGTTCGCAGAGGAGTGCAGGTAGAAAACTTTGAACCGCTTCCCCGGGAGACAAAAAAGGAAACTTTTGCAGGAAACTGCGAACCAATTCAGGGAAAGTCATCACGAAACGCTTCAAATCTCATCCCTTTCTACTTAATATCTATCATCCGTTTTTCCCTTTGAACTTTGAACCAACTCAAAGCATTTACTCAAACACCTAGCTAGCTAGCTACCTGTCACCAACACAACTCAGATTGCATCATTCCAAACGCTTCCTTGGGAACTTTCTCTTCTGTCATATTACGTGTATGTGAGTTGGAACTCGTATACACTTCCTCACTGCTAAACCAACCCCAAAACCCGTTCTTTTTGTGTTTGGGCTCACGTAGATCTGAATAGAGTTTCAGGTTTTGGTCATAGTCAGAAGGAACCTTCTAGATGGCGAACCGTTGGTGGACCGGGAACGTGGCGGTGAGACCCAATGATCCCAACTCATCGCTTCAGCCCAGAGAGCAAGACAGCGGCGACAACGCCAACAACGCTACTCCGACCAACAGCGGCAACAGTAACACCAACGTCAACCCTGGGGAGGACGACGACAACCCCGCCAACAACAACGACGGCGACGAGCAGAACCTTAGCAGCGGGCGGCGGCCCAGGGGCAGGCCGCCGGGGTCGAAGAACAAGCCGAAGCCGCCGGTGGTGATAACGAAGGAGAGCCCCAACGCGCTGCGCAGCCACATCCTCGAAATCAGCGGAGGCAGCGACGTGGCGGAGTGCATTGCCACCTTCGCCACGCGCCGCCACCGCGGCGTGTCTGTGCTCAGCGGCAACGGCGTCGTCACCAACGTCACGCTGCGCCAGCCCGCCGCTCCCGGTGGCGTCATCACGCTGCAGGGGAGGTTCGAGATTCTCTCCCTCTCCGGCGCGTTTCTGCCGGCGCCGTCCCCGCCGGAGGCCACCGGACTAACCGTGTACCTCGCCGGAGGGCAGGGGCAGGTCGTCGGCGGAAGCGTGGTGGGGCCCCTTGTCGCCTCGGGAGCCGTGATGGTTGTGGCTGCCACCTTCGCTAATGCTACCTATGAGAGATTGCCCTTGGAGGATGAACAAGGCGAAGAGGACATGCAAGAGGTGAATGAAGGTGGTGGCGGCGGAACTCCACCACCTTCTCAGGGTGATCAGCCGCCACAAGTTCCAATGCCGGTGTATAATTTGGTCCCTAACAATGGTGACGTGTTCTGGGGACCCCCACCTCGTCCTCCTCCACCTTCAAATTATTGAAATGAAACCCTTGTTTACTTTTCACCGTTCATTTTGCCGACTAACATATATATGCGTAGTGTGATCTGAAGTTTTCTTTGTTTAAACCAGGTTAGGGTACACCTTAGAGCGTATTAACAATCGATCTGTTTCATTTTGTTTTACGTTCTACCCTAAACGTGTTCCTTTGTCTTTGATGTTGTCCCTTCTGTTCAATCTGCACATTAATTTGGGTTCTGGAAGAGTTTATTCGGATATCTATTCTATGAATGATAGACAATTTTTGTTGTTACTACTTTCTTAGTTGGATTGTGTTGGGGAAGAAGTGCTGTACTGCACGTCTGCATCGTGTACTCTGGTTAATGAACGATTGCGATTGAATTTTTGAAAGATGTGTACGGAAGCTACATGATAATATGTGCTGGAGCCAAGGTCGGTTCTTGTGTCTCTCAGGTATAATCGTTATCGTACTTGGTTCCCTGTCCTTTCTGTCTTGCTGTAATCGGGCATTTTGTACTACAAGGGAGGGGTCATTGCTTTATTTTTTCTTTTCTATCATTTCCCCAGTGGGGCAGGTGGAACTTCTGGTTGCTTCAATCTGGTAAGTGATTCTGATAACTGATAAAGTTTAGGTTTTTAGAGGAACCGCGAAATGTCCCTGTATCTGCATCTCTTTGGTGCAGTATTTGTAAGGATTGAGATTTACGATTTGGTTTAATTATTGTTGAGTGAGTAAATGTCCTAAACTAGAAGTTCCATTTTTCACTTTATACATTACCACCCATGTGTGGTTGAGGTATTTTTGAGGACTGATAACTTTTTCTCTGAAACAACCATAGGTATAGGACAAGGTTGTTCTTCTAGGACCTGTTTGTGTTGAGCTTATAATTAGTTGGCATTATTGAACTTCATCAGAGGTGCCGATAAAGGTTGTCTAGGTGCGAGTATTTGGAAGCCCACATGCTGGATACTATTTTTTCGTTAGTTACTTGTATCATTACTTGTTTGCATAGATTTGTACTAATCTAGCTATAGGCAAAAATAGAAGAAAAAGGGTAAATGTAGACAGTGTCTTTTTATCAATTTTAATGTGAGATGATTAGGTTTCTGATATGCATGAAAGATGTTGGGGGGCAGAATAAATGTGTCTGCTTTAGCTTTTGTTAGCCAGATTGAAGGTGGTAAAATGAAGGGACTCTCTACACTTTTTTACGATAGTTCCTCTTCATTTCCTTAGGCAAATGTAGAGTCTTGATAAAATATACATAAAGAGGTAAAGCTTAACAAAGTCATATTTTTAACGCTATAAAAACCCCCCCCTTTTTATTAGAAAATGATGGAGCCGTGAAATTTTCGCATGACTTTGTTGTTTTTATGCATTTTACAACAGTATGGTTGAAAACTTGAAATATCCCTGTGTTTTATTCAGCCTGGTCAAGCATTTCAACTTTGGTTGCCCCTTTTAGGATTTTGTTTTACTTATAATGTCTTAATGTGGTATTTGTATTTTCAAATATATACTTGTCACAATGAGCATATTGCATTATAGTAATATAGTCAACATTTAGGCTTAAATAAAATTTCAGGTCCTTACAATTGCGATGAAATACTGTTTTTTTGTGTGTTCCTATAAATCTTATTTCAACACCTCTCTTATGCAGTAGAATTTTTTAATTTTATTTTAGGAAATATCACGCTTTCTTTTCGATGTCTACTAGTTTTGAAATCACATAACATGGTAATAAGTTTACGACTGAAGAAAAGTATATATTTTTCCTGTTCCAATGAAGGCTGGATTTTTAAAGAGGTCAAAATGAGAATAATTACATATCATAGAAGGGATAAGAATTCATTCAAACCTAATTTTCCACTCTCAAATTTTCTTGTAGTCATTTCAAATTTGTCTACTAGCTTAGAATTGTGCATCCTTGTGTATTTTATCACCGTAGTTGGGAAAAGGGTGAAGAAAGAACCAAATGTCATTCTACACCACTGTTGTCTTGAGATTAGTGAGAATCTAATAATTCAAAAACTGTTTAAGGCTGTCTAATGACGTAACCTGTAATCACATGCATGTGTGTTCTGTGCATGTAAGGTAGATGTTCTTCCAAAGTACCTATGAATATTACAGTACTCACCACCACCCATTTTAGGTTTGTGTCTGAACAATTAACATTGGAGATGGTCCTTTGCAGTGAATGTTTCTTGCATTAGGAATTAGGACGATGCAAGATTTATCTTTGCTACATAAAGACGTTTGTAACTTTCATTTCTGCAATTGGACTGGTTTGTCTGCGACAAAAGTTGACACGAATTCTTGCTATATGATGTACCTTCAAGTTAAACTAGGTAAGTTATTCATTACGATGAAAAACAGACTAGAAAAGTATGTTTCTGTTAAGAATTTGTATTTGATTGTAAGCCAATTGTACTCTTTTTAATATTTCTCATTTGTTCTTTTGTCATTTTCGTTTATCGTATGCATGCAAAATCACATATAGATAAGGGTGAAAACACACATTGTTTCTCTTGTGTAGTTTTGAGGGAAAAAAAAAGTTTCAGTATGGAGATGAACATGCAAAAACACACATTTCTGTTTGGTAATTATGGAGATGAACATTTTATGGGCACAGGAAAATTGGGCGACGATTATTTGTTTGTTATGACGATGGAATAAACATATATTCTGTTGGGCAGTATCATTTTTATACCAACAATTTTTTATATATATTTTATATTTATTATTTTATTCCATAATCTCTCTTTTTTTTTTCTTTATAATACATTTTCTTTAATAAGTGAATTGTCACTCCAATCCGCGTAAAAAAGGAATTTTCCTATTTTTGTTTAACCGTGTAGGGTGTGCAAGGACTTTAACGATGCGTATGTTAGTGTTTTTGAAAATTTAATGATGTACCCGAGAAATTCGCATAAAGTCACTTTTGAGGGTACCAAAGGTCAAAAGTAATTGCAGATCATTTATGGTAAAATTAATTAGAGTCTGAACATCGATCGGTGAGTTGGCAGGTTTCGAACGTAAAAATTTGAAAAGATTAACACATAAGAATGGTCTTAAAATTGAAGTTCTAAATCTCATAAAAAAAAAAAACTGTAATTGAAATAGGATAAGATATAAGGAAGATCTTAACTTTATACTTTAGAAATAATAAAATTCTTAAGTTGTAAAAAATTAAACACAAATAGAAATTATAAAATGTGAATCTTATAAACCAAATGACATTTGAACGAGACATAACACTAGATAATTCTGAAAAAACCTTGGCTGATTTAAAGGATTCACTTCATGACAAAACTTTAACTTGTACATTCAAATAAAATTGGTTTTGGAACTGGGAATAGTCAAGTAGAAATTTTCAAAAAGGAAAACAGTTTTAGATAAAGATGAGGTAAATTCACTTCCATCATGTGTAATTTTATGCGGGTAAAATTTTTCTGTGTTTGGAATTGAGAAAAAGAGTTGAATATGTGATCATGACTCCTATATCAATGATCTAAGAGTTAGAACTGAAAAATTAAATAAAAAATTACAAATAATATTGATGCTTTGAACCAAGATTTTGTCCAATGGAGTGTTAACAAGGCATTCTGTTGGTTATGAGTAAATATCTCCTTTTGAGATGATTTTTTTTTTCATTATTATCATTATTATTGCCATCAACCATGCAATTGTTGGTTGGATAATTCTTCTTAAGAAGAAAAGAACAACTTTTCTGATCCAAAAGAAAAAATATTATGTTTGAAGCTTCTTTTCTTTGAAATTTCTTCTGCCATTATTTTCTTTGTATGCAACTAACACATGTTATCTACCATTAGGGATATTCATCTGTTTTCCTCACTGAAGAAGAGAAAAAATTGTAGTCATTATTGTCAACGGATCTTTCAGCATAATACTTTGTGATATGCAGGGGTGATTTGGCTAGATTTTTCAAAAGACCCGAATTCGATAAAATATATTGATTTTAAAATTTACATATATTTTAACTAGATTATATTGATTTGAATTTTTTTTAATATAATTAAGTTGGATTAAAATATGATTAAATTAATTTTTGTTAATTATATTAAATTTCACATGGGATCAACTTAATGCGAACAACCCAACTCAACTTGACACGATCTCAAACCAATGTATATTTGATGTATGAGTCAAATACAAACTCAACTTGACTTGGACTGATGTGGTCAAGTGTAGTCTATCTTGATCCTACCTAAATTCAACTCAACATCAACCAACTAGATTTGACTTGATTTGAGTCTATACTAATTCCACTCAAATGTGGTGCAAACCAACTCGTTTTGACCTTGGTTTGGCCACCTCAAATGTACTAGGCTTGGTCTGATTATGCTTAAAAAGGGCCAGTTAAATCTGATTTTAATTGGTCTGGCGCAACATGGTCTTGATTGGATTAGGTTAAACCCAATCTTGATTGAATTAGAAACAACCTAGGTCCGGTCCAATTCGATCCAACGTGAGTAGTTTATAATTCGATCCCGTGACAACTTTTTCCTTACATATTTAATTTATTTATCATTTAAGAGATAACTATGTTATACTTGAATTTTGATAAAAACACACATTTATAATTTTTACATAATTTTTTACAACATATATTTTACTCCTCCAATAATATTTACTCATTTAAATTTTTAAGGTCTTATCTCCAACTACATAAATAAAATATTTATTTTATCATAAACTTTATCATTCCACAGTAATTATTATCATTATATTTATTTGCTATACGTAAATAAAATATAAATATTTAAATTAATATTATAATTGAATAAATTAATAATAAGTAAACTAGTGTGTGATAAAATATATATTTAAAATCAATATATATATATATATATATATTAATAAAATATCTATATTATTTTCATAAAATAACAAATATTTATATAACTCATAAATAAAATAAATATTTCAAATAGTGTTTTTGAAAAAAAAAATTGTATAGATGTTACATACCCAAACTCGACTAAACAACGTCGCCTAGTCTCAATCTAGACACAAATTAATTCAACTTGACTTGTTTATATAAATGTTTTTCAACCTAGGTTTGGGCTTATTTGTTTTGACCTAGGTTAAGACTGACTTGATTTGACTTAAGTTGAAACCAACTTGCCTTGACCCTTGATTATAGTTGAGTCAACTCAATATAAGTCTGTAGGACAACTCAACTTTATCGAGGTTGGGACCAATTGTCTTCTTTATGGACTTAGGTTAACTTGCATAGATTTAGGCCCAAGTTTTCATTTAAATTTGGACTCATACTGACTCAACTTAACTTGGATCTAGAAGCATAATAATAATTAATACTTTGACAAATTATAGAATTATTGTAGAACCATTCATATCAAAATTTTATTTTGAAACTTTATTTTATTTTCTTTATTATTATTATTATTATTATTTGTCATCTGAATATAATATTTTGTTATTAAAAAGAATGTAATATTTTTTTATTAAAAAATATATCAAAATGGTTGTTAACAAGAAAAAAAATAGATATCAAATGATCATTTTCCTAATAGTTCAATGCATCCGAAAGCAAATTTATTGAATAAAATATTTTAAATAAATTTTATTTTTTAAATCTAAAATTTAGGTACGAGATTTCAAATGTCAAAAACAATGGTACGCAACAATGTGAAGTACTATGTGAATTTTGTAAAAGCTATTTGTTTATGTTTTTGTCAATGATTTAAGAAGACAATGACTGTGTGAGATATATCATTTTAATAATGCCACAGATGTACAAAACTTTCCATTAGAAAACTTATTCTGGTATTGAAAACCCTTGATCAAGGGTTTTCTGTTAGGGCTTGAAGGTTTTCTGTTAGGGCTTTCTGTTAGATGTTAGTTAGGGTTCTGTTTACCCTTTTCTTCCTTCTCACGGAGACTATTTAAATAGATCTCCTCCTTTGTACAACACCAGTTAACAAACACACAGAATAATAATAAGATCAGTTTATGCGTTACTTACCTTCGAGTTATCTTCTCTCCTTGATCTCTTCTTCTCGCGCTTCCTCTTCTTTCTCCATGCTCTTTCTCTGAAGCGTCGTCGCCATGCCAGTGCGTTCTGGATCAGGAGGTCGTGGGTCTGAAACCCTCGAGGTTAGGTTTGGGCTGCAATATGGTATCAGAGCAGGTGCATAGCCTGCTCTGTTTTCGTTTGCGCACTCTGTCTCCTAATTCTATCAATCTACAAATTGCAAGATCGAATCTTGCAGCATGGAAGACAAAACCAACAATCAGGAATTCAAGGAAGAAAAATCAATGCAGCAGATGGAAAGATTGGATCTTGACCAATCTTTAATTCCCACAAGTCCATACTATATTCATCTTGGGGAGAATCCAGGATAGGTCATACTACACCTTCTCTGAATGAAACCAATTATAATTCCTGGAGCTGGAATATGAGAAGAGCCCTTTTGTCCAAAAATAAGTTGAAGTTCATGGATGGCAACATCAAGACTCCTACCAAAGATGATCCTCTGTATGAAGCTTGGGAGAGAGCCAATGTTATGGTTCTCTCTTGGATTATCAGAACACTCTCACCTCAGATTGCTGAGAGTGTTATTTACATAGAATCTGCAAGGGATCTATGGAAGGACCTGAAAGAAAGGTTCACTAAGGGGGACTACTTCAGAATTTCTAATCTTCTCCAAGAGATACATTCTGCCAAGCAAGGGGAGAGAAACATCACCCAATTCTTTACAGATATAAAAATTGTCTGGGAGGAATTGGAATTCCTACGTCCTATCCCTAATTGCGTTTGTGGTAAATCTTGTGACTGCAACCTTTCCAAAATTTTCATAAAACAGAGAGAGGTTGAGTATGTGATCTGCTTTCTAAAGGGTCTTAATGACAGCTACAATACAGTAAAGACTCAAATCCTGCTCTTAGATCCTCTTCCCAATATAAACAAAGTCTACTCTCTTATTATGCAACAAGAAAGACAAAATAATGGTGCTGCCAGCCTAGGGACTGAAGGAAAAGTTCTCTTTAACGCCACTGAAAGACATGGAAAGTCTTAAGATCAAGGCAATTGGAGAGGTCAAGGAAGAGGCATCATGCCCCAGTCTCAAGGAAGGGGAAGGGAAAGAAATCCTAACTATGGCAAGCAGTGTTCTTACTGCCATAAGATGAACCATACTGTTGAAGAATGCTATTCTAAGCATGGGTACCCACCTTGGTACAAACAAAGGAATGATGGCAGCAATAATACTCTGGAAAAGGGCAGCCAAGAAAAGAGGGAACAACAGGTTTGTAATCTCAATATGAGGGAAGATTCTGCTGACAAACAACCAATGAAAGATGAATCTATCAAAGGATTCACAACAGAACAAATGCAGAAACTTCTAAGACTCCTTTATGACTCTGAGGGTACTGGACACAACATCAATCAAGTACAAAAGCGTGATAATGACTCGAACAGGAATCCACAAGGTAACAATCTTTGGATTCTTGACACTGGTGCAACAAATCATGTTGCACACAATAAAGACTGTTTCACTACCTTTTTCAAAATAAAACTTGTGAAGATAAAATTGCCTAATAATAATGATGTCACTGCCTACTTTGCTGGAACAGTTCAATTCTCTGATAGTCTAATTCTTTTTAATGTCCTATATGTTCCAAAATTCCATTTCAATTTAATTTCAGTTCAAACCTTAATCAAAGATTTGAACTGTAATCTAATATTTTCTTCTGAGTGCTGTCAGATACAAGACATTATTACATCACAGATGATTGGACAAGCTAATCTCAGTCAGGGTCTCTACTATCTTGATATTGTTCCTGTCACCAAGATTACTGATTTTTTTCCTAATACTGTCCTTAACTGCTCTAAAGTTGATATAGATACTTGGCACTATAGACTTGGGCATCCTGCCCGTAGAATTACTGAACAAATCTGTAAAACTTTTCCTTACATTCAATCTAAAGGTTCTGATGTTTGTGATACATGCCATATTTCCAAACAGCATAAATTGCCTTTCTATAAAAGTGATATTGTTTCTAATGCTTGTTTTGATCTTATTCATCTTGATATATGGGGCTCCATAACCATTCCCTCTGTTCATGGTCATAGATATTTCTTAACCGTGGTTGATGATCACTCTAGACACACATGGATCTTTCTTATGCACTCTAAATCTGAAAATAGAAAACTTATCCAAAATTTTATAATTCATGTTAAAAATCAGTTTGATAAGACTATTAAATCTTTTAGAACTGATAATGGTCCAGAATTTAATTGTGTTGATATATACAATGCTTATGGGATAAATCATCAAAGAAGTTGTGTTGAAACTCCCCAACAAAACTCTGTTGTGGAACGAAAACACCAGCACATTCTCAATATTACTCGTTGTCTTCTATTTCAGTCTAATTTGCCTAAAGCCTATTGGTGTTATGCTGTAAATCATGTTGTTCATATCATTAATAGATTGCCCACTACTGTATTAAGTAATGTTTGTCCCTATCAGATTTTGTATAAAAAGCCTCCCACTTACCTCAATCTTAAAGTTTTTGGAACTCTATGTTTTGCTAGTACCCTTGAATGTAATAGAACTAAACTTGATCCTAGAGCTAGAAAATGCGTGTTTTTGGGTTTTAAAACTGGTATTAAAGGCTATGTTCTCCTTGACACTTCAAGCAGAGAGATTTTTATATTTAGAAATGTGATATTCTATGAGAATGTTTTCCCTTACAAAACTGTTAATCAGCGCATCCAGTCCACTGACAGTGAGGATCATGACCTGAATTTCCTATTTGATGAAATTGACAACTATCCCAAAGATATCAGAGTTGATAATCAGATTCTTCCCAGAACTGACATTGGCGATTCAGAAACAAAATCCATTCCAGACACAACCAGTGATGATTCTACCAGCCATTATGACATTAATCTCCCACACAACAATGATCAAGAATCTGAAAATGTGATTCTACGAAGGTCAGAAAGGCAGAGGAAACCACCTACCTTTTTGAAGGATTACTTACACCAGGTGAACAATTCCATGAACCCCAAGCATTTCATTCATAATAGATCTATCCATAAGACTAATTATCCCATTAGTTCTGTCCTTTCTTATAAATCTTTGTCAAAGGAACACCTTAAATATACTCTAGCTATAATTGCTACACATGAACCACAAACATATGCAGAAGCTTCCCAAGATGCCAAATGGACTGATGCTATCCATAAAGAAATAAAAGCTCTAGAGGACAATAAAACCTGGTATTTTACTGATCTACCTGAAGGAAAGAAACCTATAGGATGTAAATGGATTTTTAAAATCAAATATAAATCTGATGGGACTATTGAAAGACACAAGGCCAGGCTTGTAGCTAAAGGGTATACTCAATTAGAGGGGATTGACTTCATTGATACCCTTTCCCCTGTTGCTAAACTTACTACTATGCGTCTGTTATTAGCCATTGCAGCCACTAAAAATTGGTATTTGCACCAACTTGATGTGGATAATGCCTTCTTACATGGCAACCTTGGTGAGGAGGTTTACATGAATCCACCTCCTGGGCTTCAAGTTCCTAAACCAGGACAAGTTTGCAGGTTAACTAAATCCCTTTATGGCCTGAAACAAGCCAGCCGTCAATGGTTTGCTAGACTATCCTCTTTTCTTGTTTCTGCTGGTTTTTCTCAATCCCAATCTGACCATTCTCTTTTTACTAAAGCAAAATCAGACACTTTCACTGTTCTCCTTATGTATGTAGACGATGTGATTTTGGCAGGAAACTCCCTGAATGAAATTGATAAAATAAAGGCCTCCCTACATGAAGCCTTCAAAATTAAGGATTTAGGAAGCCTGAAATACTTCCTAGGCTTTGAAGTGGCTAGATCTACCAAAGGAATACACTTATGCCAGAGAAAATATGCTCTGGACATCCTATCTGAAACTGGAATGCTAGACTGCAAACCATGCCAGACTCCTCTCATGAACAACACTAAAGATCTTTTTGACAAAGCTGCTGATCCTGTCAAAGACCCTGAATCCTATAGACGTCTGATAGGGAAGTTGCTTTATCTTACTAACTCAAGACCTGATATTTGTTATTCAGTACACTTACTTAGCCAATTTGTGCAGGCACCTACCATCTATCATCAACAAGCAGCCCAACACATCCTTAGATATCTAAAAACCAGTCCTGCCAATGGCCTTTTCTTTGCTGCCACTAATGACATTCAAATCAAGGCCTTCAACGACTCTGACTAGGCCACCTGTCTAGACACAAGGCGCAGTGTTACTGGTTACTACATCTTCCTGGGCAACTCCTTGATTTCCTGGAAATGAAAGAAGCAAAGTACTGTATCCAGATCCTCTTCAGAGGCCGAATACCGAGCCCTGGCCATTACCACTTGCGAATTACAGTGGCTCAGCTACCTTTTCCATGACTTCCGTGTTCAACACCAAGTTGTTCTCTATTGTGACAGCCAGTCTGCCAGACAAATAGCTCACAACCCCACTTTCCATGAGCGTACGAAACATATTGATCTTGATTGCCATGTCGTCCGCGAAAAACTCCAGAAGAAACTCTTCCACTTGCTGCCGATTCGCTCCGATGATCAACTCGCGGATATTTTCACAAAGGCTCTCCATCACACTTCTTTTAAAACCATTCTTCCCAAGCTTGGACTGATGGACATCCATCATCCAGCTTGAGGGGAAGGTATTGAAAACCCTCGATCAAGGGTTTTCTGTTAGGGCTTGAAGGTTTTCTGTTAGGGCTTTCTGTTAGATGTTAGTTAGGGTTCTATTTACCCTTTTCTTCCTTCTCACGGAGACTATTTAAATAGATCTCCTCCTTTGTACAGCACCAGTTAACAAACACACAGAATAATAATAAGATCAGTTTATGCGTTACTTACCTTCGAGTTATCTTCTCTCCTTGATCTCTTCTTCTCGTGCTTCCTCTTCTTTCTCCATGCTCTTTCTCTAAAGCATCGTCACCATGCCAGTGCGTTCTGGATCAGGAGGTCGTGGGTCTGAAACCCTCGAGGTTAGGTTTGGGCTGCAATAGTACTCATACTTTGAGTTTCCAATATCATGATAAAGTGCGTTCTGGATCAGGAGGTCGCGGGTCTGAAACCCTCGAGGTTAGGTTTGGGCTGCAATAGTACTCATACTTTGACTTTCCAATATCATGATAAAGTAATAGCTTTTCATGGCATAGATGAAATCAGGTTGTGGAAAAGTTCCGAGATGAAGCATTTGACAAGTGCAGTTTAATATACATTTATAATTCATATATAATTTGAAATTATTTAAAGTAGTTTTTATTTTTCTCATCTAATAAAGTTTAGATACGGGTTTTCAACATCAAATCGAACTAAAATATAAACCAAGTCAGTAAATTTTGTTTGGCATATACGACATTTTAAAGACGCATGTTTGGGTTGATATGAAGATTGTGTCCATGGTGAAGGGTGATATTAAATTTAGAGCCAATTGTTGACAGGGATTTATGGGTTGTTAAGAAGAGATCAAAGAATGATAATAGTTTGAAATCTTTTTATACAAAGACTTTTTTTTTTTTTTTTATCATTTCCTTTTT
>Ga0214545_1000024_pt1 | contig 137882 bp, 87 predicted proteins | sample CNSS4metaG_FD_160064 | JGI IMG/M metagenome (GOLD analysis project Ga0214545, IMG submission 160064) | Root nodule microbial communities from cowpea collected in UCLA plant growth center, Los Angeles, California, USA - CNSS4 | ecosystem: Host-associated > Plants > Roots > Nodule | place: USA... | reverse complement strand
ATATAAGTTTATATATATATATATATATATATATATATATATATATATATATATATATATATATATATATATATATATATATATATTTGGAACATTGTTCCAATCCATATATAAATATAAATATAAATTCATAATTTAATGTATTTATATATTAAAAAGTCTTATCCTATATTTATTTATGAAGATATACTCCAATTATAAATACAAGCAACTCAATTACAGAGTTAAATCTTGTTGTAGTATGACCAATGTAATTTATTGTGCATATTTGGAACATTGTTCCAATCCATATATAAATATAAATATAAAGTCATAATTTAATGTATTTATATATTAAAAAGTCTTATTCTATATTTATCTATGAAGACATACTCCAATTATAAATACAAGCAACTCAATTACAGAGTTAAATCTTGTTGTAGTATGACCAATGTAATCTATTGTGCATATTTGGAACATTGTTCCAATCCATATATAAATATAAATTCATAATTTAATGTATTTATATATTAAAAAGTCTTATCCTATATTTATCTATGAAGACATACTCCAATTATAAATACAAGCAACTCAATTACAGAGTTAAATCTTGTTGTAGTATGGCCAATGTAATCTATTGTGCCTTGACAGTCCAACCTAAATTTTTACACAAATATTTTGTGTAAAGTTTCTTCATAAAATAATCTGCAAAATTATGTTTTGCATCATGGTCTGTCAACGAAAGTCTGTGGATACATTTCAGCTCCTGCAGGTATCTGTGTATACATTGGTTTACCAACATTCCTCCTTAGATAGTTTCCACCACAACCAATTACCAATGTTTGTAATTTTTATTTCTTTATAAGCCTATCGCACTATGCATCCACCGGTTTTTACCTCAAAAGAAAACACAAAGTTGTAGCCTTAGAGTCATAGTGAGCAAAAACTCTGACACTAATAGGTAGAGTGGAAATATAGAACCATGCATGTATTATATCTAAAAATCAAATAATACTTTGCATGCCTACATTCACATTAATCCCATTCTACCTAGACATAATAAAGGATTAAGACACCAATTAGAGTAAGTAAATTGTGCTTTTGGAAATTTAGTAATTATCCATCCTCATGTTTTCAGTTGTGTAACGAGAAACACTTCTATAATGTCGACCGTTCCACACCTCTAAAAATAATGTTATTTCTTTGTCTCAAAATAACCCACACTAATGCCATCCACATACATTTTTGTGCATTATTCTGTTTACAGTCTAAACCAAAAAGAGAAAAATGATTAAAGTGTTGTCTTGGCATGAAATGATACACATTGCTAACTCCCACCCATTTGTTGCACATATTTCACACTCCCATGGCCACATCACAAGTAAAGAATGAATGGCTACTGGATTCTTCAACTAACCTACACATAATGCATAATCTATTAGTTATATTTATTCTCCTTCTACCCAAATTATCTTTTGTAACCTCTTTGTTTAAGATAGTGTTATTGAATTTCAGCCATAACGATGCCATGGCAGAAATCAATAAAGTTTCCTAGCCTGTTGCCATAACAAGGCGGAGGCGAATCGAGTTTTCTGTGACGGTCCATGGTGGCCACTTTTGGCATGGCAACTGGTGGTGGTGGAACGATCATGCGGAAAAATTGGCTTGAAAAAAAAAAGGCTGAAACTTGAACAAAAGAGAAGAGAAGATGGATAGATGGGAGCATGCAGCAGTGACATGGGAGAAAGTGGCAGGCAAAGAAGGGATAAACCCTAATTGCATCCTTTGGTTTATGAGAGTTTTAAAAATTGGGCTTGGCCCTCTAAAATTTTGTTTGATCTAACCTTACCTAGTGCTATTGTCTTATTTTATTCTTCCACCCTAAGTTACTATAGCAGTAAATTTTCTTTAACTTAAAACATATTCTCTCTTACCCTAAGTTACTACAATAATAAACATCCTTTAACCTTTCCCTTTTCAACGATACTACATCTAGAATCAACTCTTGTAACTGCCCGACATTGCGCTAATCTCGCTATCGATCGCCAGCCACTGCCACTGCCAATTCTTTCTTTTTTTCTACTTCTCTATTTTTACTATAGTTATTTTGCAAAGAAAAAAATACTTATCTTCCAGCAAAAATAATGGCTAATGATCAAAATACTTCAATATCATTACTTTTACATCAAAATTATGTGTGGTATTATATTTTCTTTACCACAATATTTCTGTCATAATCCGTTTTGATTTCTGTTATAGCTTATAAAGATTTGTTGAGTTGTTGATATGTTCCACTATCTGATATCAATAACATTAGTTTAAGATAACTTTCTAAGCAAAATGTTGAGCAGAAGGAAGAGTCTTAACTTTCCAGAATTTATCAAACTCTATTGTTTCTTTGAAAATAGTGGCCTCTAACAATTTTCTACAAGCTGAACTAAGAGTAAATCTTTGTGAATCCTTGTCTACCCAGACCCAACAATCATCAATCTCCCTTATGAGAGTTTTAGTACCCAATTGTTGCTTCAAAATGGTTAATTGGTTTACCTCCCACTCAAACCATTGTCTCTTCCACTTCAAGTTCCATTTCCCAATTGTTATTTCGCTAATTACCCATCCTTCCAAATGTAGTTTGTTTATTTGTTGAGTTAGCGTATAATCTTTAATATGTTTCGCATAGTGGCTCGTGTCCCAACCACCTATCAATCCAAAGTCTAATACTATTACCATTTCCTATCTTCCATTCCACATTATTTTCAAAACACTTCCCCACCCTTCTTGTTGCCCTCCTAAGATCTCTGCACCAACATGAATCAAGCTTACTATCTAGTAGTTGTTATTTAATTTGTGTTATGGTAGATCACAATACTATGTAAGAGGACGGGTATTGCTTATTGTAAGATTTTTTCCTGCACATCGCTCATCAATTACTACTTGTATTTTGATAGTGGGTTATTGATGCACATCGCCTAGGAGACAAATTAAAATTTGCGAACCATTCATCAAAACCCAACTGCTATGCAAAGGTTAGTTCCAATACCCACTTTTGTGAACATATGAAACTTACTCATTGATGTCAACATATTCAACTTCTTCATGGAACTATCAAAATGATTGGACCATTGGATTGGTTTCATAGGTGATGCTTGTTGGAGGAGAACATCGAGTGGGAATATATGCCAAGGAAAACATTGAAGCTGGTGATGAGATTTTTTATGACTATTGGTATGATTTAGAATGTGCACCATCATGGGCTCTTCCACCAGAACACAATGCTTCCAAAAAAGATGACTTAGGCATTTCTCATAGCAAGGCAAAGAAACGTTAGTCTCTCAAAAACGAAATTTTGATCTCCTATGTGAAATAGTCAAGGCCAGATATCATTTGGATAGTAGTTCCAAATGTTAATATACATGAAATTAGCCTAAACATTGTGAGTATGAGCCTCTTTTTGTTTTAGACATAGTTATATTTCTATTTATTCAATACTAAATTTGGATATTTACATTAGTAATGCTATTAAATTGCAACAAAAAAATGTTATTTCAATCCATATGATTTTTTTTATCATTCATTGTTTTTTAATTAAAATAAATTGTTTCTTTATAATTTATGGAAATATCTTTTTGAGATTTGTTTGTGTCGAGTGAGTTTGTTCTTACTTAATCGTTCTCTCTTTTGACAATATAAAATACTTTCTCTTATCTAAATTTTATCCAATCTTATCTCAAATACTCTAAGAATCTCTTTCATTATTAAAATGTTATCAGTTCATTAAAACTTTTTTATTGGTGAAATATTCTGAAATTACTTTTATTCAATAAGTAATCTTGAACTCTAATTATTTAGTTAAGAGGATGTTTTTTTATTGATAAAGATCTGAGCATAAATTTTGATTTAAATTATTTTTTATTTTCTTGTATGTTGAAGATTTTAATTCATTATAGATAAGACGAGTTTATAGGATATAAGTGATACAAACCTCATTTCATAAACTGGTTTTATAGGGTTAAGTTAAGCTTAAGGTGTATTAGTTTGAACAAATTTACTATTGAAAGGGAATATCGCAGACGGATATGCGTAGATCCTTCACGTTTCAATCTACGGATTTGAGAAAGAATAGGAGCGATAATTTATGGGATGACCTTCGTCTTGAATCTCGCTGAGGGGGGAAGGGATTTATGGTGGTTTAGCGTGATTTTAAATTGTTATCCCTACATGACCTTGGTATCTTCACGTCCAACCACAATTGTACATGCCTTGACGAAAAACTTTCTACGTTTGTATGATTTGTTGGAGTGTGTATGTAGAGGTGTTGTTGTTCGTGAAGGCTGTCGCTTGCGGTGGTTGGTTGGTGGTTCTACATTCACTCACTCTTCCTTAAATTTATCCTCTCAAAGAAATACACCCTTAGGGTGTTAGGGTATGTTCTATTGTGAAGATGAATTTGAGAGAGAAAGAGTTGATGAATTTGAGTGTCAAAAGTGTAGACCTTGCGTAGGGAGTGTCAAATTCATTCACTCACTCTTCCTCAAATTTATCCTCTCAAAGAAATACACCCTTAAGGTGTTAAGGTGTGTTCTATTGTGAAGATGAATTTGAGAGAGAGAGAGAGAGTAGATGAATTTGAGTGTCAAAAGTGTTGACCTTGCGTAGGGAGGTTCCCCAAGCAATGCCTTGTTTAGGTCTGGATTGATTGCTGCTCCAAAACGTCCATTTCTGGTTGCGTATCACACACCACCATAGATCACAACATTGCAAATGAACCACCTCCATGAGCTCCGCCACAAATCAACTCCACCACTTTCTCGAGTACACCACAGCGTGAGCTCCATGAACGATCCTAACCACACACAAACACATTGTCAACCACCTAATGTGCGTTGCTCAGCAGCTCCTCATAGCAGCAACCTTGCCCTGTAACACATAAACACGCCTTTTTGTGAAGCATAACATTGTAATCGGTCCCATCAATAAGAAAACTAATTTTCACACAAACATGGCTTCTTGGAATCGGTTCTACCCCACCTAGAATTGATTCTCTTTTTCTTTGTAAAGTCACAGGGTTCCATCTCTCATGTCAGACATGTCTTCAGGAATCTCGCAAAGGGTTCTGGCTAAAAAAACAAACCCAAAAAGCGTGACACACAAGAGTGGTGCATGCATGTGAAATAAAGTGTGATCTTAACGAAGGTAGTTTGGTCATTAATAATAACAATAACAATAATATATTAATTTTATTATAATGACAAAAGAAAAATCTTATATTTTAATTTATATATCATTATTAGTCAAATCACTCAGAAATTTCATACCTAATTCCACTCATTTAGACCTCCAAATTTCTTAAAAAAAAAACACACAAAAAGTACTTTCAAATCCTTTCAAATTCATTCACTCATTCTCCCTCAAATGTATCCTCTCAAAGAAATACACCCTTAGGGTGTTAAGGTGTGTTCTATTGTGAAGATGAATTTGAGAGAGTGTGGATAAATTTGAGTGTCAAAAATGTAGACCTTGCGTAGGGAAGTTCCCCAAGCAACGCCTTGTTTAGGTCTGTATTGATTGTTGCACCAAAACGTCCATTTCTGGCTGCATATCACACACCACCATAGATCACAACATTGCAAATGAACCACCTCCATGAGCTTGCCACAAATCAGCTCCACCGCTTCCTCGAGTACACCACAGCGTCAGCTCCATGAATGATCCTAACCACACACGAACACATTGTCAACCACCTAATGTGCGTTGTTTAGCAGCTCCTCGTAGCAGCAACCTTGCCCTGTATTACATAAATGTTAAAAAGCATTTTTGTAAAGCATAACATTGTAATCGGTCCCATCAGTAAAAAAACTAATTTTCACACAAACACGGCTTATTGGAATTGATTCTCTTTTTCTTTGTCAAATCATAGAGTTCCACCTCTCATGTTAAGCATGTTTTCAGGAATCTCACAATGGGTTCTGGCTAGAAAAACAAACCCAAAAAGTGACACAGAATAGTGGTACATGCTCGTGAAATAAAGTGTGATCTTAAGGAGAGTGGTTTGTTTGGTTATTATAGTATTATCACTCTCCAATTAACCCATCTCAAACCATATTAAAAAACTGGTGCATTTCAAAATTCACTAATTCTCTCATCCTCAAATCACTAAAAACGAACATGAACCACAACCACAAATTCAAACCTCAATCCTTATGAACAGGAAATCACCCAAGATACCACAACATTAAATTTTACTCTTTTTTTTTTTAATTTGTATGTCTTTGAAAATGTATATAAAAGAGTATAATACATATATTTATAGGATTGTGATAATTTAATAATTATCATATTCTATATCACTATCTAACAATACAAAATATTCTTATTTTATTTTTATTAACATCTTATCATTGAAAAGAAATATAAAATGCACTAATATGAACAGATGAAAAGTAGGTATTAGATCATTTACCCAATATTTACTTTTTTTTAATTCAAATCATTTATCTTTTTACTTTCTTTTTCTTTCTTTTTTGTTTTACTTCTCATTTTAAATACTCAATCTAATCAAATGCAAAAGATAGAAAACCTGCTTATTACTTACCTAACCACTGCAGGATTAATTTATAGATGTTTTTTTGTTATTTATTATTAATTGGAAGTAGATTTATTGTTTTTATTATTAGATAACAATAACATTAGCCGCAAAATATTACCCCTATTCCACTAGCACTAACAATTTAAGGGTGTTTATTCTTCCCCTCCCTCTTCCTTCTTGATTCCTCTATTGCTCAAAGGCACACCACAGAACCATGAACGCTTCAAGGATGCTGCTATTGTCGCCACTATCGAGCTGCAACGTAGTACGCGGGAAGCTTTTTCCAGAGTCAATTAGGAGGCGCAGTTGTTGTTCTCCTCCACCGCTGAAAATAGTGAGCATGGCGAACGAAGGCAGCGATGCCAGCAGCAACGGCAGCATCATTGAAAAAGCAGCCATTGGAGGTGGATTGGTCTCAACTCCAGTAATCGCTTGGTCTCTCTACACTCTTAAAACAACCGGTTGCGGTTTGCCCCCCGGTCCAAGTGGCTCGATCGGTGCCCTGGAAGGAGTGAGCTACTTAGTCGTTGTGGGCATAGTGGGTTGGTCACTCTACACTAAAGCCAAAACTGGTTCTGGACTTCCCAACGGTCCTTTTGGTTTATTGGGTGCCGTCGAAGGCCTTTCCTTTTTGCTGTTGCTGTCCATTGTGGTTGTCTTCGGGTTGCAGTACCTTGACAAGGGTTTCATCCCTGGTCCTCTCCCCGCAGATCAGTGCTTTGGCTAGGTTCTGCAGTAACTATGTCATTGTGCAACATGAACCACTACAATGTTATCTTCTACTTGTGGATATGCACGTAACATGTGTCTTAGAATGTCCTAATATGGGTGTGTATTCTCCTTTGAAGAGTTCAAAGTATAAAATGGAAAGGATTATGATATTTTCCTTTTAATTGTTTGTGTTTCTTTTTTATTTGTAGACTACGTCACCCTTATACTCCCTTGTCACCCTTATACTCCCTTGTTCACAACCACATAAAATAGGAAAAAAAAAAAGTTTAAGTGGATGGAGATGGTTTTGAACAGAAAATTGATTTGTTTTGTTTCCTTTTACACTAAATTGTGTGTTTGATTTGTTCTGTGTATAGCGAAAGGAAAATGTAAACAATGGATTGAGCAAAGAACGAAATTGATCCATATTTCATAATTATTTTCTTTTTCAAAGAAGTTACTAGTTCTTGTGTTTTGGGTTAAACTACTAGGCTAAGATTCTTTCGTTATATTTTCATGTACATAAATTTAGTCTTCAAACTTTTAAAAAACACAACTTTAGTTTCTCTTTTCACTGTCTAGAGTTGATAACTTGAACACACTCCAACTCTTTTTCACTGTCTAGAGTTGATAACTTGAACATACTCCACCGCATTCTGGGACACTTTCGCTGAAGAGTTTCCTCCTTCAATATCTTGTTAAAAGCTGTGTTCAAACATATCTAAAGTATTATCTCAAAGGGAGGATAAATATGGAAAAAGGAAGGGTTAACATTGCTAATCTGCTATAAATGGGATTGTGAGATAGTTGCTTTTAGTTTAGTATATAAATTATATGATGAGTTACTTCTTATACTGAAAATAAAGCCTATTAAAGTTTAAGATGTTATTTTTAGGAGAATATAGAAGTGCTTTTGGTAAGCTATTTGAAGGTAAAATGTGGTATGAGTGAGCAGAATCCTATAAGGAAATAATGGCCGAAGATGGGATAACAGAAGGAAAACCAGCCAAAAATGGTCAAAGCTATAACTGATTCAAACTAAGCAAGAGGTGGCAGAGAGAAATGTATTGATTGAGAAAAACATAGGTCCTCCTTTGTAGGAGACCATTGAGGGATAACAGCAAAACCTCCTTTTGTATTATGGACTTTTTAGCATGCAACACGTTTCCCTTTTTCTTTCTGTTGAGAACCCCTGTTTTCTTCCAATCAGGTACATTTTCTCCATGAGAAACAAAACACATCTCCCCACGACACTTCAATCCCATAATCTAGGAACACAAATTCCATTAGTAATTCAAGATAGAAACAACAATAAACATAGTAGTAACCTGGTTTTGACTTTTGTGTAGGTTAATTGATCATTTCGCCTTCATCTACGTACATGTAACTATAACACGCATTCACATTTTCACCATAACTCATTGATCACCCCCACCACTTGTTCTTTTCAGGGGTCCAACCGTTTGTAGGTGGTGTTTCCGGCGACGTGCTCTTCTCGATACAAACCTTTGGCCGGAAACCAGAATTACGTGCTTCATGTGAATTTTGAGATACAGTAACAATGTCTTCCCCTCCTCAAGACAGTTCTTCAGATAATAATGAAAAACCTGATGATTCTACCCCAGATAACAGCACTCCGGACAACAGCACCCCCGATGACGCTGACAACTCATCTTCACCACCTTCAAATTCATCACCGCCACCATCATCATCACCACCACCTTCATCGCCACCTCCATCTCCGCCACAATCATCATCATCTCCATCTCCGCCACCCCCATCAGAAAAGTCCTCTCCTTCCCCTCCAACATCAACCAATCTAACCCCGCCATCACCCAATACTTCCCCACAGACACCTTCTCGACCCACTTCATCACACTCTCCTCCCACCTTTAAATCACCAACTCCTCCACACAAATCATTGCAACCTCCACCCGCTTCAAAAAATAGTGGCAGCGGCAGTAGTGGTAAACATGGAAAAAGCGAGAGCAGTAATCGTGGCAGCCAAGATAACAGTAAAGCCATAGTTGGATCAGTGCTTGGGGTGGGAAGCGTGCTTCTTGTTTTGGTCATCGTCTGCGTTATCTGTTCCAGGAAGAAGAAAAAGAAGAGAATGTACTATTATGGAGAGCAATCACTCGGAAAAGGTAACCAACCAAAACGGTTACTATTTCTTGCTTCGCTTTTTTGCATATCATACGCAGCACCATGTTATACACTTGTATATACTAATGTTGATTTCTGAAGTTGATATAACTAATGGTTTCTACAGGGAATAATAATTATTACAATAGTGGTGGGCAACACCCGGGTTATTACGGAGGTCCACACGGGGACCATGTTGTGAGGATGCAAAATGGAATGGGTATGGGTCCCGGTGGTGGTGGTGGTGGTGGAGGTGGGTGGGGTGCACCTCCTCCGATGATGCATAGTGCTGATATGAGCTCGAACTACTCGACGGGACCACCCCCTTTGCCTCCTCCGTCGCCAACCCTTGCTCTAGGCCTCAAAGGTGGCACCTTTACTTATGAGGAACTAGCTGCTGCCACCAATGGATTCGCTGAGTCAAAATTGATAGGACAGGGTGGGTTCGGTTATGTCCACATGGGTGTGTTGCCTAATGGAAAGGAAGTGGCAGTTAAGAGTCTAAAAGCAGGAAGTGGACAGGGAGAACGAGAGTTCCAAGCTGAGATTGACATCATTAGTCGTGTCCATCATCGCCATCTTGTGTCACTCGTTGGATACTCTATTTCTGGTGGCCAGAGAATGTTGGTCTATGAATTTATTCCCAATAATACCTTGGAATATCACCTTCATGGTAACTACTACATATATGCATTCTTGCAAAAAGCACTGAGTGAATACTAGTATTTAGATCTGACTCTTGTAATGCTCTGGTGCGGATTACTTGTGACATTTTTCTGACTTCTTTTGCTGTGACCACCTGCAACCAAAGTTACTAATGTGTTCTATGGTGATATGCAGGAAAGGGAAGGCCTACAATGGATTGGCCTACCAGAATGCGAATTGCAATAGGAGCAGCCAAAGGACTCGCTTATCTTCATGAAGATTGTAAGAGAGTCACTTCCCTTCTTTTTTTTATTCATTTTATTCTGTATTTACATTTTTTTTTTTAATTTTTGCTGTATTTTCATACGCACTTCAGGTCATCCTCGTATAATCCATCGTGATATTAAAGCAGCGAATGTCCTCATTGATGATAGCTTCGAAGCAAAGGTTCGGCATAATTACATATTTTATCTATTTCATTGGTTTACATACACATATTTACCTACTTCATTATCATCACACATGTTACGAATGTTATGTTGTTGAAGCTAATTGAGTTTGGCAACAACGCATTTCATTCAGGTTGCTGATTTTGGATTGGCTAAGTTGACCACCGATAATAATACTCATGTATCGACTCGAGTCATGGGAACTTTCGGGTAATTTTTCATAACCACATGGTTTCATTGCCTGTAGAAACTTCAATAAAGAAATGTTTTTTGCTCACGATATGCATGCTGACACAGGTACCTAGCCCCAGAATATGCATCAAGTGGAAAATTGACAGAGAAATCTGACGTTTTCTCATTTGGGGTGATGCTATTGGAACTCATAACTGGGAGGCGACCTGTGGATCACACAAGTGCCATGGACGACAGCTTAGTAGATTGGGTTGGTATCATCTTCATCTAAGGCTCCATCATTTGTCCTATAACATGTTTTTTTTTTTTTTTTTTCTCGTTGAACTAGTTGAACTAATTTCAACTTTTGGGAACCTATGAACCTAGGCTCGACCACTACTGAATCGTGGATTGGAAGAGGATGGCAATTTTGGAGAGTTGGTTGATCCATTCTTGGAGGGAAACTACAATCCTCAAGAATTGACTAGGATGGCAGCTTGTGCTGCTTCTAGCATTAAACATTCCTCCAAGAAACGTCCAAAAATGAGCCAGGTATATATATGATTCATACAGAGGTCATATCATCACTATTGATTAATGCCATAAGAGTATTTATGATGGTGTGTGAGTAAACAAAACATAATAAGGCGAGTTTATAGTATATAACTAGGTATAAATCTCATCTTATAAGTTTTATAGAGTTGAGTTATACTTAAAGTACACTTCTTAACATTATAAGAGTCATGGGTTAACGAAATTTGATGTTTATTGGGTCTATTGTTGTTCTAGCCAAAAGGTAAAATCCGATCAGCCAGAACATCCAAATAGTCATTTCCCTTTTTCCTATTTCCTATGGTCTTTTTATCCTCTTTTCTGACCTCGGTTCTAGCCTTGGTTTTTGCTGTCTTTAATATTTCTTAACACCCAAATTACTCTCATCCTCCTGTCATTACCCTCATGATTATTAATGAGGTTGGCTGTTTTTCTATCCCTTTTATCAATGAGGTCGGCCGTTTTTCTATCCTTTTTATGGGTGAGGTTGGTAGTTTTCCTATCCCTTTATTAATGAAGTTGGCCGTTTTCGTATCTCAATTGGCCTTGGGCCTAACACCATAATTATCGGACTACTCACTAATTTCTAGTTCCATGCACAAGATGTATAAATTTTGGCCTGAGGGAGTATGTTGAAAGTTGACTAAAGATAAGACGAGTTTATAATATATAAGTAGATAAAAACCTCACTTTACAAAACCGATTTTGTTGGATTGAGTTAGGACAAAAGTCCACTTCTAAACACCTTTTATAGTGACCGACTTAATTCATGTTCCATTAAATATAATTTATTAACTTATGAGTTTACGTGCAGATTGTAAGAATATTGGAAGGAGATGTGTCGCTGGATGATTTGAAAGATGGGGTGAAGGTACCGCAGAGTAATGCTTTTAATTCTTCATCCGGGTCAGATCAGTATGATACAATGCAGTACAATGCAGACATTGAAAAGTTTAGAAAGGCAGTGTTTTCTAGCCAGGAATATGGCATGACCAGTGGTGGCTCTAGTAGTGAAGTGAGCCAGAAACAACGGCTTTAGATTGCGGAAGTGATGAGATTACTCACCAATTGCAGTATTGGTTGCTGATATTATCCCGAAAGGAAAGGGAAAAAAACGAAGTGACCAGTTACTGCATTTTATTGTTTCATTGGCATGGGAAGTGAGGTCTCAATTTGTAGACAACTGAACTGAGCTTGGTGCCTTCAACCGTTTCAGGGTGCGTTTGATGAGGCCTAAGGTCAATGTAATGTTATGTGGCTTGCATCTTTTGTTCAATGTTTTATGTCCTTTGATGTAAGAGCACGTGTACGGAATGGAGTCTTGAACATAAATATAACCCTATCATTCATGCAATGTTTCTTGTATTTGTTTCACCCAGGTCGTCGTGGTGACAGTAGGTCTTTCAAGTACTTCATTCTTTTCTTTTATTTTTTCTTCTCTTTCTTTCAGGAAGGTATAGTAGGCCTTAAAAATATATTATATTGTTGTTTCTGATAGAAGAAATATTCAATTTCATTTATCAAATTTTGATGTGTAGGTCTCTCAATGTTTTTAAATGGGTCTAGGAAATTTTGTTCATGTAATTCTTTCAGGAGGTTGAACTTTCAAAACAAGTTCACATCTGGATTTCAGAAATATTTCACACTCACTCTTGTATATAACTCCTATGACACTTAAATGCATGTAAATGAGTTCTTGAGTAATTTATCCATTTGTATTTAAATCTTTCTCTTAATTTTGTATTGGTGTATAATTAAAAACAAAACACTGAAGCATTGACAAATCCTAGAAAATGGACGACTAAAATGAGAACCCAAGTTCTGATAGTTCAACATGAGAAAAGGATAAAGAACCTACTAAGTTCAATTTCTTTTAAGCTCACCATAGATAGTAGGGAGTAGCCAACTTTAAAAATGCTATCATAGGATAGTGGATAAGAAGATGATTGTTATATTGAATGATTAAAATTTAAGTTAAATATTTATATTACATGTTAAATAATTTATGATGGAGATGTATAAGCTTGAAAGTAGAATGTCGGGTACAATATGTAATAACCACAAATCATCACATCTACTATTATGACTCTCACGTTTCAATAAGTAATTTAGATCCAAAAATGCTTTAAATAATAAATGGATGGATGATTTTTGTTAACATTCATGTAAACTTATATACCAAAATTTCAACAAGATTTATTTGTATAAAAGAAACACATTCTACGTCGATAAAAATAAGAACTAAATGTTAATTGACACATTTTACAGGCTTTATATAGCCAATGTTGAAACTTTTTACTTTTCAACTGAGTAATATCTCTTCATTATTGGTTCATCGATCAATGTAGAATGTCCAAAATAACTGTATTAAAGGTTTATATTGGAGTAATGATATAACTTAGATACAAAATAATAAATTATTGAACTACCATTTACATATATTTATATCTCATGTTACGGTAAAAATAATATCGGACAATGATATTTTGACTCATATATTTTGACTTATATTTTTTACTCTTTTGATTTAGTGTGAATCATTTATTAATGTACCACTATCTTCTCTTTTGAAAGAATTAATGGTTTACATTAGGTCACGTTAGAAAGTAGAGTATAAGAGTAGACAAAATGGAGTCAAAATATAATTTTCTCATATTTAGATTTAAACAACTTCAAAACTTATTTACATAGAAAAATTTTAGGAATCTATTTGACAATTTTGAATTTTTAAGATTAAGTTGAATATTTACTCATGTTTATATCATTGAATATGAAGAGTTTACTTAAGTGATGTTTCAATCTACATTTTACATAATTGAATATCATTCAAAAACAAATCACGTAGAGTTGTAAAGTTGTTTGATTTTATATTTTGTTATATATATATATATATATATATATATATATATATATATATATATATATATATATATATATATATATATATAAAGTAAAATAACAAGTTGTTAGGACTTTGGCAAGTGTACTAAGTCACGCAAGTAGTAACTGGTAAGATCGGGATATCGTTTCCCAAGAGACTCGTGTATACTAAATACTTGCGTAATTAGTGACTAATTTAAACTAATGAATAAATTCATAATTTGGATTTTTGTATGAAATTAAATTTTGCATAAATAATTAAAATTGAACTTTGGAAGTTAAAGACACTTAGTGAATGGAAAAGATTAGAAATGAAATGATTTGATATTGCCAGGGTTAGAATTCACCAACTATGCTCTCATGCAACTACAATGCTCTCATGCAACTACAATTTAACATCCTCTTCATTAATATGCTAATGTCAACCCACAATTTTACTCAAACCCTAATTCCTTAATGGATTGAGCCTAAATTTTCCTATTAAAAGTCAATTCTTTGAACTCTTAATAAGAATTTTGCTTTATGCACTAAGGTTTAAGACAACCAATGGGTCAAGCCTCATTCCTAGGTACAAGCTCCATTGAGTTTTCTTATTCCAAATCTAGGTTTCAAAAGATATTTCCACACCCAATGAACCAAAAATCATGCAAGAGATGGCTAAATCAATGCAAGCTTTAAGTGAAGAAATAAGAAGACTAGCAATTAATGAAAGAGTCATATATATAATCAAAACATTTGCATTTACACAAGAGTTTCGTGGCTACATCTAACCCCAACAAAAATGGGTTTAGCTCTCCCTTGTCATGGAGAGCTCAAGCTTGCAAATAAAAGAGATGGAAGAGAAAGAGATACAAAGAGGAAGATGGAGTTGTTCCCACAAGCCCTAACACTCCTCCAAGCTCTCCAAATGCGTTCTTCGTGCCTCCAAAATGCCAAAGATGCGTTTCTCCTCGCGAAAACAGAAGAAAAAGAGCCAACTTGCCACATCAGCAAAAACTGGCGCTTGGCGGAAGGGTCTCACCGCCAGGCGGCAAGTCTTCCCGCTACCGCCCAGCGGTGGCAAGCAGTGGCGCCTGGCTGGCGCTTGTCTGGTGCCTGACGCTGGCGGTCGGTTGCGCCTGGCGCTGTCTCTGTGTTGTCGGGCGCTTCTTGTTGATATTTTTGCTCTTCTCCTTGCTATTTCGGGTTACTCATTTGTCTGGACTTTTGGAGCAAAGCTTCCAATCTACAAAAAGGACTCAAAAAATGAGGATTAGTGGTATTTTTAGATCAATCTAACCCACAATGTATTTATTTACAAAAGTAAGGTAAAGTTGAGGATTAAGTAGGTTGAAAGCTTTAGAAGAGATGATTTTGCTAATGAAACATAACTTGGATAATGGTAAAAATTAACATTATCACAAGTTCTTTCTATAACATATCTTTTATATCTCTCATATTATCACAATCATTAAAATTCTATAAGTCTGCATCTTGTTAAGTTCGTATCAAACTCTCAAGATAAAGAATGTGGAGTTAAAGGAATGTGGAGTTAAAGATAGTACTATTTATTGTTTGTGTAGTAGGCGATTTTCTATTCCACAGTAAATAAGGTGCATGGACTGGTGTTGTGTTTCTACTAAATTTAAACTATGATCAACAGAAATGATAATATAAATTAAAAATGAGTCATGTAATGAATTGAGTTAGAATTTTCTGAATAATTCACTGTTAAAGACAAATCTAAAAAAGTACCTGTATTTTTCAAAAACTATAAGAGAAGACGGATAATTTTAATGTCAATTCATATTTTATAGAAATTTTTATGCTTAAAAAAATAGAAGAATACAAACAACACCTCTTATAACTGGTAGAGAAAATAATCTACCACGAATCATATGACATGGTTCAATATAATATTCATCATAAATCATTTATTATAACATTAAAATATCACTTATATGTCTGAAAACATTTATTTATTACACATTTTAATTACTTGAAAATAATTATTTTACCCAAGTATCTTCAGGATTATCTATTAGAATAGAAATTAAGATTTACAAGTACAAATGTCTCTTAAATATACTTTCTTTGTTCCAAAATAATTGAAAAAAGTAAAAAAAAAAATGAGTGATATTTTTTCCCTCGAATAAAAGATTATTAATTTCTCTGTAGTTTTAATTAGTTGGGTAATACTCACCCTCGTTTGGATATGTCATTTTGATACTCACTCTTAAAAACATGTCAATTGAATCACAATTTTTGAAAAAATGTTTCAATTAAATCTTTTTTAAAAAAAAAAATTATTAACACCGATAATTTTATTGATGACTTTTACTACTAAATTTTAATATAAATATAATAATTAAATAATTAATTTTATAAGTCATTTTAAAAGTTGGAATTCAATTAACATATTTTTTAAAAAAAATATCAAATTAATACAAATAAATAAAAGTGAGTATCATCCAACTAATTAAACATTTATCCGTACTGTCTTACAAAAACAAAATTAACTACTTTATATTTTAGTGACGCATTAAAAAAAATCAGAAAAATATTTTAAAAAGTGAAATATTTATTATCGCTGTTATGCAACCCCGGTATACATTTATGTATTGAATAGTCTAAAATATAAAATTGAACATAAAACCCTACCATACCTGGAAGTGGATATAAATAACCGAGAGCGGAGGCAGTGAGAAGAAAGTAGCAAGATCCCGGTACCGTTCGATCTTTCATCCAACGGGGCGGGGCAGAAGTTGGATCGGATCTTCTTCTTATATTACATGCATTCGTCTCTCTGATTTGGTTTTTCATACCCTCACATCACACCACACTCTCATCTGCGCAATCCCATGGGGGACTTCAACAACAACAACAACAACGATGCCTTCATGCGCAACCAAAACGCCGCCGTTCAGGCCCGCACCAAAGCCCAGAACCGTTCCAACGTCCTTCAGCTCAAACTGGTCTCTTCCTCCTCAATCTTCTCTTCCAATTTCTCTTTTCTCAATACCAATTTTCGATTCGTGACCTTAGCTAGGGTTTGTTATGCTTATCTAATTCCCGTGTTTTTGTTATGTATCGGAGATTCAGATTGGACAGAGTCATCCGACTGGTCTCACAGCGAACCTGCTGAAGCTCTTCGAGCCCAGGCCTCCCTTGGAATACAAACCGCCGCCGGAGAAACGGAAATGTCCACCGTTGACAGGTTTTGTAAACGCTTCCGTTTGCGTTGGTTCTATTTTTGTGTTTTGTTCATATTAATTGATATGTTTCTCTTACACTTTTCAAGGGATGGCACAATTTGTGACCAAATTTGCTGAGCCTGGGGATCCAGAATACGCTCCACCTGTTCCAGAAACCGAAACTCCTGTACTGTTTCGTTCATTTTCGTTTCTGATAAGTGGTTTATGTGTGCATGTTTTATTTACTTTGTGCAAGCGTTTGATTATTGTTGAAGCTTATTATTTTGATTGGGAAGCTTCGCTTCTACTCTGAAATTGAAGAAGGCAGTGTGAAGGTTGAGCCTTCTTCTGAATGGTGTCTGTGATTAGTCTATTGCTTCACCGAGAGCTTGAGATGGAAAATTTCCATGATGATTATTTTGTAACAAATGTTAATGTGGAGTGCTGGGACAGATTTAATTGAGTGTTAAGAGTGCATGGTTTGAATAAATTCGATCCATTCGTTGCTTATGATGTATGGTTTAGGTTTTAAATGCATGGTTACTTTGTGGAGTAATCATTTTATATTTCCTTGCCTTCTTGATCTTTTCTGTGTGGTAAATTTGTGTGGTTTGTGGTAGTGTTTTGAAAAATCATTCTAGACTAGGTGTTAGACGGCAGAAAAATTATTTTAGATCATGGTTTTGATCCATTTTGCTGGTGTAGGCACAAAAAAGAGCCAGAATACACAAGCTAAGACTAGAAAAGGGAGCTGCAAAGGCTGCTGAAGAGCTTGAGAAATGTGATTAGTCTCTTATTGTGAATATGTTAATATGTCTTTATTTATGTTCTCTGGATGTCATTCTTATATTGGCTGCTTTGCAGATGATCCACATAATGATCCAAATGTGTCTGGAGATCCATACAAGACATTGTTTGTGGCTAAACTTGTAAGTTGGATTTTCTAATGTAGTATTGGTTTTCCACTTTAGCAGCATATGTATAACTTATTGTTGCTATCTTCAAACAGAGTTACGAGACCACTGAAAGCAGAATCAAAAGGGAGTTTGAGTCATATGGTCCAATCAAACGGGTAGGTATTTTGAATATCCCCAAGGGTATTTGGTAAGAGCTCATTCATAGTTTCTTAGTTATCTTCTGTTTTCATAAGTTATGTATATTTTACCAACCTTCAAAATGTCTTTATCAATTACATAATTCTAAATGTATATCTATATATACCTTGAACAACAAAATTCAAGCTATTTTTATAATATTTTTTAAAATTGGACATGCATATTGATTAATCTTGTTGTTGACCAGCTATTAATTTCAAGGTATGATTATATGGAGAATGTGATTTTGTACTGTGTACATCAGTAAACCAGTTGGTTATCATTGCTAACTTGATTGTTGAACTGTATAGCTTGTCACGATGCTAATCAATCATGCATAACTATTATCCTGTTCTGTCCAAAGATTTTAGGATACAAATTACGCATTTTCCTCATTAAATTTATCATCAATGATGGTGAGTGACTTTGCAATGGTAACAACTGTATTTTAGTGGCACCACTAATTACCATAGAATGGATTTCCTGTATTGGTTTCTTTTATTAGTTTCGACTTAGTTCCTCTGTTAATTTATGTGGATCTAGAGATCTTCTTAGGGTATGGGTCTATCTAGGAATTATGCTAGCAGTAGGTATAGTATCTAAAAATACATCCATGGTAAGGGTGTGGACTTCTTATTCTGCAAATGGTAAATTGTTCTAAAATTTCAACCAATCTGGACTCAAGTTCAAGTGCTTCCATCTGCTGTTAACTGAACATTTAGTTGAGCAGAGCAGTGATGTCCCCCGTTCCTTTTGGCCTTTGTTTTCAAGCAAGAAAAGGAGACTGACTTCTGTTATTTTCTGCACTGGGTAAAATACATTGGGAGTATCACATTCTTTTCCTCTTCTGTTTAATTTCTTAGCTAGTATGTTTTTGATGTTGCTAAACTTTATTCTTGGCCGAGGCTAGAGTATCTATCAAAAACAAATCAGCAATTGAGAAGATGTCATGGTATTTTCTATATTACCTATAGTTGTTTTTTATTTTAAAAATAATATCCCTGGTAAGGGGAACTAGTCACCAACTGGTTAATTGGCCCCAAATACATCAGTTTTTCTGCAACTATTGCTGGTGGTGATTCATCTCTCGATGGGAGCTGTGTGATTTAAAGGTGAGCACGGCTAATTAGGCACAGTGCCTGTCTGCCGTGCCATTTAAGAATATACCATTAGTCCTTTTTTTGGTAGTAATGTCAATTCTGAAGTGAGGGAGTGTTGTTTATTATATTTTCTTTGCAGCTGAAGTCCAAAATTTTCTTTTCTGACTGGTCTTTTTTCAATTTTCTTATGGTATAGGTTCGATTAGTTGCTGACAAAGAGACTAATAAGCCCAAGGGTTATGCTTTCATTGAGTTTCTGCATACAAGAGACATGAAAGGTTGACAAAGATTAGTTAATATGTTCATTTTAATATGGCTTTAAATTCACATCCGTGATTCATTTTGCAGCTGCTTACAAACAGGCTGATGGTAGGAAAATTGATGGTAGAAGGGTGCTCGTTGATGTTGAGCGTGGGAGGACTGTTCCAAATTGGAGACCTCGCCGCCTGGGTGGTGGGCTTGGTACTACTAGAGTTGGGGGTGAAGAGGTTAATCAACGGCATTCTGGGAGGTTGATCAGTCTAACTTCAATCCTTTTAGTAATTGGCACTGTTATCATTGTCTTTTTCAAATAACCTGCACTAGGGTAACTGACAGAAATTAAACTTCTATTGACTGTTGTTTCTTTGTTGAACGGGTTATGTACTGTTGATAATTTGTTATGTGCTTTGTTTTTCCGTTGAAGGGAAAATGACTTCATTTCAATTTTCAGGGAGCAACAACAATCCCGTTCTGAAGAACCAAGAGCGCGAGAGGACCGACATGGTGATAGGTAAGGAACATCAAATGATTTCCATACAAACAATTGTTTCATACTTGAGAATGTTATGTTGTTTTCCTGCATTAACTGATGTTCGTAAATTCTGAACTTTTAAATTATGTTCTTTCATAGTATATTTCGCAAGTCACTTATTTTAATTACTGTTGGCTGAGATCATTTAGGGACAGGGAAATATCACGTGAAAAAGGTAGGGATAGAGATAGAGATCGGGAGCGATCACGGGAGCATTCTCATGAAAGGGTCAGGGATCGTGATTATAGAGAGGATAGACACCACAGAGACAGAGACAGGACAAGAGACAGGGATAGGGATAGAGATAGAGATCGTGGACGTGATCGAGATAGGGCAAGGGATCGTGACAGGGATAGGGACCGTGATCGACACCGTGAAAGGGATAGAGATTATGATGTCGGGGACACTGATCGGCGTTCACGTGATAGGGAGTCTGAATATGATCGTGTGGAATCTAAACATGAGAGGGACCAACATGGAGAAAGGAACCGTGACTATGAGCCTGAGGATGATCGTGGTAGGCATAGCCAGTATGAGCATGGACGTCGACATGCTGACCCTGATCATGACCCTGAGCAGTATGACTACCATCATGGAGATGACCGTGGTGATCATTACAATCAGTACCATGACCATGATAGGATGGAAGATGACTACCATGTAGGACGTGCAACATCTGAATCACATGAAAAGGAGAAAAGTCATGGTACAGACCGTGAATATCGTCGCTCAGAGAGATCTCATTCCCGGGAGTATGATTACTAGGAATTGGGCACCGTATATGTCGACTTTATTGGTAATATTCATCATTTGGCTATGTTTACTTCTGATCTTGCTGTCCACTCCTGGTCCCTGGTAATTGTTGTGTGATCATTGCGCCATAAAAAGGACACAGTAGCCGCTGCTATCCATATTTGAAAACTTGAATACTGCATCTTTCGAGTCGTTTGCTTCTGTTTGTGAACGTGGACTTGGACATCTAGTGTTGGTATTTTGTTTTGAGCTTTGTGTTGTTTTCTTCTGACATTTTATGAAATCAACATAGGATTTTCTGGTTCATTTTTTATTGGAAACAATTTGTGCGGCTTCCAAGTTTTCTGTGGACTTGGACATCAAATGTTGTTATCTATCTTTGGATTTGTGTTGTTTTCTTCTGACATTTTTGGGAAGTGAAACACAGGATTTTCTGTTTTTTTTTAGGAAACAATTTTTCGGCTTCCAAGTTTCCTTTGGTCACTTATAAATGATTGGAGCTTATGTATACAATACAGAGTTCCAACATTATTGGTCCGTTTTCTTATAGATTTTTCTTACGTTGGATGCCAAATAATTGGTTTATCTCAATACACTACTTATTATGTGAGAGGACTTTCCATGAGTATTTGAGGTTCATCGTTTGATTCGGTTTATTCTTAAAACCGAACCAAATGATTTTATTGGAGTTGACAGTTAGCTACTTTGATTTCATTTGAATTTGGAAAGCTAACGCCGCGGAAATGAATACATTTTGTATGTTTCTTCTTGCAGTTTCTGAGGAGAATTGTTATGAGTGCACCGCTAACTGTGAACTTTATTTTTCATCGAGGGGAAGTGTATGTTAGGAATGAAACAGCTCAAGCAAGTAAGCTGCGGCAATACAATAGAGACCTAAAGCTTGAGCTGCCTTGAATTACGTGAGAATCGAAGGAAACTAAAAAGTTTACTTTTACTTTATTTGAACTGAACTAATAAACAATTTGGACAAATTAAACTGAATTCGAATCCACTTTATTGCTAGTTCGAACCAAACTGCCTTCACTTTACTGCAGAATATAGCAAAATTTTCAGATCTTTGTAGTCACTGCGAATTGTGCATAATCCTACATAAATTGTTCAGACCTTTAGAGGCACTGTGCAAATGGTTCTGATAGAAGAGTTTCCACAAAACATTTAATTGCCCTAACCGATGCATGTTTAGATCTTTCGAGTCGGATGCGTTCAAAGCAAAAGCTCCAAAAAGCTCCAAACGTTTAAATGTTCGTGTATTCACTCTTTTTTTTTATTACTTTGCTGCTGCAGCAAATTTACATCACCAGCAATACTTCTATGAAAGCAGGTGTTAAAGACTGAACCAATAAAATACTTCAGTTCAATGTTTATTAAAAATAATTCAGTTTTTTAAATTTAATTCAGTTCAGTTGTTGAATATCAATTCAACTTGTCTTTTATTATGGAGTAGTAGGGGCTAGGGGCTGAGTCACTGTTCAATGTCCAAATTAAGGAATTAATGTAATGAAGACAAGCGTCACCAAGGTTTGATTAACATTTCTTTTCATCCCATAATATAAGGTTCTTTTAATTTTTTTTTTTGTTTTATTGTTTTAGTTCCACTTTTTTTCTTAGTTTTTACCATTGACTTTCTTCATTAACTCCTACTGCCATCACATACTGCACTAAAATTATCAAATCGTTTTTTTTTTATGTTAAAAAAATGACATGTGAGAATATTACTTCAGATATTAAAGCAAAAATGAAAAAATTATTTACAGTAAAAAACAACAAAAGATAATATTTACGAGTTAATGATATACAACTTTAGGTTAAAAAGAACATACATAAATGTTACACAAATTTTATTCATAATTATTGAATAACATCAATATATTTATAATGACGTTAATTTTTTATTTAAAAATTGTTAAAAAAAATATTATTGGTATCATTAATTAATTTTTACATCTTATTTACATAGATAATTTTATTAGGGTGGAAAATTCTCAGTAATAAACTAAATGTACTTTTTCTTTTATTGTTTGTAATTATTAGTCTATTTTTAGTTGTTAATACAGAAGTAGGGGATAAATCGATTTAAGAAACTTATTAACAAATTAGACTAGACAAAAAAAAAAATCAAACCGTAAAATTTTGTGTGAATAAAAATAACAAGTGTTACAAATATAAGATATAAAAAAGAAATAAAAGGTATAAGATACATTCAAATAGAACTTATCTGTTATTAAAACTCTGCAGCTTCTAAAAAATGAAAATACATAATATGGAATTATTATTTCCTTCTGCTCTTTGAAAAATAAATAAGTTACTTGTTGCAAAATAGTTAGCCAGCTATTAACAATGTTCCTAAACCAACACACATATATTAAAATAAAATAAGAATTAAGATATCTTTTTAGTTCCTAATAATATTATAAGTTGACAAGTTTACTTTATAAAAAAAAAGACCAAAACTAAATATTAAAATAAAATTAAAGCCAAAATGAGACTAGATATGATAATCACAGAGTGTTGGATTGAAGGAGAGATATTTTATAAAAAATGTAATTGGTTTAGAAAACTAGCAAGAAGAAATAGATGAATTAAAATATTATTTTTATCCCCTTTTCAACATCATCAAGGAATTAGAAGGAGAAGGAGAAAAATTTTAATTTTTAAAAAACTAAAATAAGTGAAGATTTTATACTTATTTATCTAAAAAAAAATCAAATTATACCCTTTTTCTTTTTGTTACCATCCTTGGGTTGGGAGGGGTGTACGGTAGCTTGGGATGCTTCTCCCCATTACTCAATTATATCCAATTTTTTCATACAATCATCTTAACATTAAAATCACTATTTTGTGACTACCATTCTCTACTTTTAAATCACCAATCATATTTCATAACAAAATTGTGTACTTCATCTTCAATTTTTGTTATCTTCTTTTCAAATAATAATAAAAAAAAACACATCTCACCTCTTTCTTGTACTATTTAATGGTCGCCAACAAATAAAGAACAAATGTAGAAAAAACTTTTTAATGATTTAACGTTTTCTTTTCAAAAAAGACTTAGTTATTGTTGTCACATGAAGCTTCCTAAAACGGGTAGGTTTGTTTGTTTTCCTTACAAGGTTTGTAGATTTTGTTATCTTTTTTGAGTGTTATATTATCTATGAGGTTTTGTATTCTATTTTGGGTTAAATATGTTTTTCTCCCTCAAGTTTTAGTGAAATCTGAAATTAGTTATTCTTCAAAAATTTTGACCAATTTAGTCATTTATCTTTAGAATTTGGAATTAGTTATTATTCGAAATTTTTGACCAATTTAGTCATTCATCTTTAGAGATATGTGAATTTAGTCTTTCTAACAATATTTTATTAAGTTTATTGAATATTTCAAACGCGTTTTATGATAATATGTGATTTAACATTGAAGCGAAAATGTGTCAAACGGTATAAACAATTCAAATACTATCATGAAAAACTTCATATAAACTTAACAAAATTTGGTTAAAATAACTAAATTCACGCATTTATAAAAATGAAGGACTAAATTGATTAAAAGTTTGAAGATGAACTAATTCTAAATTTTACTAAAACTTGAGGAACCAAAAACATATTTAATTCTTCTATTTTCATTATTCATACCACCATTTTGCGCTCTTTTTTAATAAGTAGCATTTTTCTAGACAAGAGGAAAAAACCAATAAATATAACTTAAACTTCAAATATACATTAACACAATCTCTTTAATTTGGTACTTATTTGTAAAGTTCTTATCATATACTACACCATGATTTTTTATAGAATAACTCAAACTAAAATAAAATTGCGACTATCAAAAACTACTACACTTGAGTAGTCGCAATATTTTGGCACTTATCAACTTTTTTATGTTCCTCTTTGTTAATATTATGAAATGTATAGAAAAATATTGTTTTACGCCAAAATAACCATATGAGAATATATTATAGAAATAAAAGAGTTATAAAAGAAATAAATGTTAGTATTTTAAATAAAAAAAAAAGAAAGTGAAAAATAGTAAGTATCAAATGTATATAAAAATTTTTGGACGTTAATATCATTGTTCAAATGTATAACTATTATGTAATGGATATTAAAAATATAGAAGTATTAGATGGAAGCGAAAGGACAACATACAATTTAAATTATCCATTTTTGTTTCACTCTTTTTCATCATTCCAAAATATTTTAAGAAATCGAAATATAAAGCATAAAAAAACAATTAATATGAATGGTTCTTTCATGAAGCTTCCTCCGGAACGATTGGCTTGTTATTGACGTTAGATATTGTGAAGGTACTAATTTAATTTGTTTTTTAAGTGGTGAATCTACTGTTTCAATTTTCGTGTTCTTTACATTGCCATAATCTCCTGACATTAAAAAAAGGTAACTTTAATTTTCAATATTGCAGAATTGATAAAACGTCAAAATATAAAAACAAATTATAATCTAATTATTATCCCTGACTCTTTCTGCACTAATATCTTTTAACATATTTTAAAAGATTTCTAGCGAAATAATCGGTGTCCCACAACAGTGTAATAACACGAGCACGATTTGTACGAACCAAAACCACCCAAATTGTTCATAATGCATTTCAATAACGATAAAAATTTTGCTTTTGGTTGGAGTTTCGTCTTGTAGTACCTTTAAATTAGTATTGTCATTTTATATGAACCTTCCTTCCGATTGTGATAAAAAATAATAACAAAAGACACTTAATTACTACAAATTTTTGTCTTTTGAATGACCATACAATTTTAAGAAAATAAAACGCACTATAGAGGAATCTTCTACTATTATAGATTCTATACGCAACAAATAGAGTTTTGGAAACTGGTATGAAAGCAATAACATGTAAAAAACCAAAATTAAGCACCTCTAACTAAGATTTTTCTTTAATGAAATTAAAAAAAAAATTTACCAAAGTGGCTGAAGATATTTATATATATATATATAATTATATAAACACAAGATGGTGGTACACTCTTCAATTTTCACAATTTCCTTCCTCAGCTATAGTTGTTGAAGCAAAGGGAGAAAAAACTAAGGAACATAGTTTATTCTAACCTTGAATACATGGCTACATTAGTGAAAAGCAAAACTTGTTCGATTGTTGCAGCAACATGGCTTGTCTTATGTATTCTTACTATGATCTGCAGTGTCAGTTTAGCAGATAGAATGTTGAAAGAAAAAGAAACAGGAAATGATGGTAAGAAAGAGAGACAAGGAGTTCTGAAAGCCATTGCAAATTTCTTGTGGGAAGATGGAAAGTCTTCCTACGAACCTGTTTGGCCGGTGAGTTCATCAAACACATAGATACATACATAATGAGCAACATATGTAGCATACATTATAAAGCATAGTACTTTGTTTTTTGTTTTTCCTTGCAATGTTGTGTTTCTACAATCTGAAATGTGCATGCATTGTGCTGGTGGTGGTAGAGCAGAACATGAAATTTGGTTGGAGAATTATAGTAGGATCCATCATTGGATTTTCGGGAGCTGCATTGGGAAGCGTTGGAGGGGTAGGAGGTGGAGGAATTTTTGTTCCTATGCTCGCTTTGATCATTGGCTTTGATCCCAAGTCTTCAACGGCCATTTCTAAGTGTTAGTATCTATAATCTAGTTTGGTTAATTTCAAAATTAGGTTTTTGGATTGTTCATGTCACAGCTTTGATTTCATAACCTCAGGTATGATAATGGGTGCATCAATATCAACTGTGTACTACAATCTGAGGCTCAGACACCCAACACTGGACATGCCCCTCATAGACTATGACCTGGCTTTGATCTTTCAGCCTATGCTGATGTTAGGAATAAGCATTGGTGTTATATGCAATGTCATGTTTGCTGATTGGATGGTCACAGTTTTGCTTATCATCTTATTCGTAGGTAATAACTATAGAGCAACATTCTTAACATTTGTCTGTTTATTTATGTTTTATGCATGTGTGATTATTTATATTTTTCTTGGTTGCTAATGCTAATGCTAATTTGGAAATAATCGGTATCAGCCACATCATCAAAAGCTACATACAAAGGCATAGATACATGGAAAAAGGAAACAATTGCAAAGAAGGTAAACTCGCCTTATTATACTTCCTGAAAATTTTGAAGTTGAGTCTCACCCCTTCAAAATAATTGTATGAATAATACGTTACTTAACTTTCAGGAAGCATCCAAACTGCTGCAACAAGCAGAACCAGAACCTGGTGGTAAGCACCTATAAACCTGATTATGATATTTAGGTTAAAAATCCTATTCACATTTGCTAAAAATAGAAAGTAGAGTACTATATAAAGATAAAGACCCATAAACTTATTGTCTTAAAATTTTGGGTTACAAATGATATCAATGTCTTATGTGATTAAGTTCAAGTGTTATTGATGTTGCGTCTTTCCTGTGAAAACTTTTTGTAAATCTAACAATTCATAAGAAAAAACCCTTCAGCAAGTATGTGTGGAAGATGATTTCAAATCTCTTCGACATTCACTGTTGTAACTTGTAAACCTTTTATTACAGATGACTACAAGTCAATACCAAGTGGTCCAACTGATTCACTGTTCGAGGAGGTAATCTCAAGGTTTTTTCAAGTCATTTCCACTGTGTTCGATTCATGATTCATCTAACTTTATTCACTGGACCAAATTTTCACGTGCACATGCAGGCTCCTTTACTAAAAAACATATATTGGAAAGAACTATCACTCCTAGTATATGTCTGGGTGGCCTTTTTCATTGTTCAGATTGTTAAGGTAATCAAACTTTTTATTACACACGGTTTAATTTTCTGATTCCTTAATCAAAAACATGCTGCATATGAGTTTCACTGTTTAATATTTACTAATTTGTGTCTAGTAAATGCATTTCTGTGCAGGAATACAGCAAGCCCTGCTCCATCCAGTTCTGGGTTGTTAATTTCTTGCAGGTAAGATATCTTCTGTTACATATTTGGATACTGCACATCAGATGAGTTTCTGCAGTATAAAATCATTTGGTTTTATGGTTATAAGAATCTGTGAATAAGACAAATGAAACAAATTGGGTTAAAAGGCACAAATGAAACTAGATTACAATAAACACTGATTGCTTAATGCTAACGTTAATAAAAAAATTGTAACATATAGCATGCATAACCGTTCTTCCCAAAGACCTACTTAGAAGCACAGTATCAAATTAGTTATCAACCATCAAACAACAAATCTTAGCTTTTTGCTGTGTAACTTTCTGCAAAATAATAAATACCATGACACGACAAAAACTAAGTGATGTTTGATTTGCCCATTCAAGGTTCCTATTGCGATCTCTGTTACACTTTTTGAAGCCATAGGCTTGTACAAAGGAACTAGAGTGATTGCATCAAAGGGAAAGGAAATTACCCATTGGAAGATTCATCAGATCTGTCTCTACTGTTCCACTGGAATAATGGCTGGTATGGTTGGAGGATTGCTTGGTCTAGGAGGTGGATTCATTTTGGGACCATTGTTTCTGGAATTGGGAATTCCTCCTCAGGTACCCTCTTCACCATTCTTAAGAATCTCCCAAGAACAATCACAACTAAAACACAACTTCGATTATTGAAGATTTATTCTTTCTATTGCAGGTAGCAAGTGCCACATCAACTTTTGCTATGGTTTTTTCATCCTCCATGTCAGTGGTGCAATACTACTTGTTGGATCGTTTCCCAGTACCGTATGGTAAATCGCAGTAAAAGAAAAAATTTGCTATAAAAATGTGTACTGAAGCAATTAATAATTTTATTAATTTAACTTCTCTGCTTCAGCTTCCTACTTTGCTCTGGTTGCAACCTTAGCTGCTTTCACTGGTCAGCATGTGGTGAGAAAGGTAATTGTAGTTCTTGGGCGAGCATCCATTATCATCTTCATACTAGCACTGACCATTTTCATCAGCGCACTAAGTTTAGGTACTTTCTGTGATTTTAATTTGAATACATAGATTTTTGTTTCACCAATGCGTTTGTTCTAAATTTTAATGCCCATTTCCCGTGTTATGTATATGTATCACAGGTGGAGTGGGAATTGAGAACATAATTGAGAAGATAGAAAAACACGAGTATATGGGCTTTGAAGATCTCTGTGCGTCTTATTAGAGTTCCTAACATTATTCAAACGGTCCATTTAATTCGAGCAACGAGAAGATTGTGTTTTGTATCTTATTTTCCTTTATCTCAATGTTGATGTCAAGCATTTCACTTTGGTTTCTGAAAAATCATGTGCCACGAAAACAAAGCACTGGGATATATATTCTCTGATCATTTAGACAGCACATCTGACATATCATGGGCTATGAATGATGAAAATAAAATTTTGGCTTTGCTATTTTATTGGTTTGTGCCTTTGATGAAAGTGAACACGTGTAATCCACCCAGATTTGTCTACGTTAAATATTGAACGACATCGATTCACATTTGATTGTTTTAATAAACCCAAGATTGAAGCTAGACCGATAATGATTTCGTAACGATACGAATCTAACTCTCACTTTAACTTCACATCGATTAAAAACAGAAAGATTGTATAAAAATAAAGACCCATAAATTTATTATTTTAAAAAATTTGATGAAAAATAGTGTCAATATTTTATGTGGTTGAACTTAAGTCTCATTCGTATTTATCTTTTCAATAAAACTTTCTCTATAGACCTAATACAAGTAGTATTAGAGCCAAATGATATAAATTTAAACCAATATAAAAAATTATATGTCACATGTTTTAATAAAAAAAATATAATAAATAATTAAATAATAATTAATTTTATGTATGTATGTATATTATCAAGCATTTTTTATTTTTTAAATAAAAAGTTTAATAATAAACAAAATGCTTTTAACTGTCAATTTCAAATATTTTTTGTACTATTAGTTTATTTATTTGGCCAAATAAAACAAATAACTCATTTTCATGTATCTCGTTTAAAAATTAATTCATCCTCAGGTAAATTTAAGAATCCATTATGGTCGAAATTTGAGATTAAGAAAATGAGAGTTTGTAAATTCTACATGTTAAGATTCTCAAACTAACTCGCTGAAGTGTACAGATGGTAGTGTGCTTTTGTGTTGTATAGTAATTTTGTTTATCATTCAAATGAAAACAGTATAAGTATTAATCAATGCACTTGTTTTATTAGGTTATAGTTTTGTTCGATTAAACTAAATTTTGAAGTTTTTCATAGATTTACTTGTTTTCAATTGAGTTTCAATTTTTTTTATATTTTTTTAATAATTTAATATTTGTCGTTTAATGTCTTTATTAATTGACTACATTAATGTTATTTTATCTTGTCATCTTTTGAGTTTTTACATTGAGTTAAAATCAAATTTTAAATTGTAAGATTTTACGATTGAATTGAAATAATTTTTTTTTTCAAATCACAAACATAATCACAAAATAGTTGCTATATTCAAAATAAAAAAAAATTGTGTTATATTTTTTTTGTTTTAAATTCTATTACACCACTTATTCACCTTCTTAATTAAATAAATTAAATTCAAATAAAACTTAAACTTAATTAAAATTTAATACAATTAAAAACATACACGTATCATCATCCAATTAAAAATTAATGTAATTAAAACTCACCTTTTTTCTAATCTAATTACAATTTAATGTAATTACAAAATTTCCGACACCATCAATTAAAAATTAATGCAATTAAAATACATTTTTTTACCCATATTCTTTCTTGGTGAATAGGTTTTTAAATTAAAATAAAATTCAAACTAAATTAAAAAATTAAAGATATTTTTTTGCCACACCATTCACTTCTTAATTGACTTAGTTTCAATTAGAATAAAACCTAACCAAGATCGATGAATAAATGAGATTTTAATTAAAATAAAATTCAAACCCAAATAAAAATTAAGTTTTTTTTTCTACTCCACCTTGAATTAAAACAAAAACTCAATTAAGACGATCCTAACTTGCATCTCTTCTCATCTCCTAACTTGCATCTGGCTATGTGAAGGTTAATCTCTTTATCCAAATCCAATTAAATTTAAAATTTAAGAATTGAATTTCAAAAACTTCACCTGATGAAATTAGAAAACTACATTCAGATGCTTTAAATATTAACAAATGAATTGGTTTCATTTTAATAATTTATATCATGATAAAAAATAAGTATGACATAATTTCAATTTTAACCATCTTACCATCACTTATTTAAAAAGTGTAAGATTTTGTTGTAAATATAAAATAATATTATCAAAGTAAAAAATATTAAAATTTATTAAAAACTTAATTAAATTATTCTTTTATTAGACCGTATTATTCCTTGATCTATATCAAATTTCACGAGAAAGACGACAATTATATGTAATATACGAATTTGACCATTAATTACTTTCCCGAAAAATTGAATTCGAAAATGGAAGAGGAGGCTACGAACCACCAAAACGTTGCCAACTACAGCACGCGTCACCTCTTTTCACGGAATTTGGGAACCAACACACCGCTGGTTAGCACTTCCTACAACATGGGCCACTCTCAATAAATGACCATACTCTTTTCTAGCCTTATAGGTTTTCCACACACAGTGGGTTTTCACGGTAAATATCGCCAAAACCAGGGTGCAATATGTATGTTCCATTTTCCCGCCCAATTCCATGCGCCATCAATAACACTCTCAAAATATAAATAAAAATTAAAAAAAATCTCCTCTCTCTTTAATTGGTTGTTGCTTTGTTACACACCGGTCTTTTGTTCTTCCACTTCTGAGAATCTCAAGTATTCCCTTTCATATTTCTCGTTTGCTCCCTCCATTTCTTCACCGTTTTCTCTGCCAGGTATCGTATCGCAACTACGCCGTTCTTTCTGTTATTTACTCCACTGTTCGTGTTTTTATTCGGTGATCGTACTCTGCGATTTTAGGGTTTGAAATGGAGACCAAAGACAAAATGAATAATGAAGAACTTTCTGTGGAGTCTCCAACTTCGGTTCTCGAAGATGAGGTCTGTTATCTGCTCTCTCTCTCTCTCTCTCTTTCACTCTCATTTCTCCAAGTAAATCATTTTCGTGTAGAGCACTAACCTGAAGAGTGAACATTGAAGAAGACCGTTGTTTTCTTATGTGCTCTCTCTCTCTCTCTCACTCTCTCATTTCTCCCACGCCGTCGCATTGGCACAGAATGTGATTTGTTATGGAAGCTTTGTTTGTATATTATCTTTTTTTTATTAACTATAACGCGCATTTTATATTATTAGCTTTATTTGAACGGTTATCTTTTTTTTTTTTTTATGAAATCATGTTTGGCGTATACGTGGTGTTAAAACTTATTCCGCTTTTGTTCTTGTTCAGGTTATAGAGGATTGTTTTGTTTTTGTTTTTTAATGAACTGTGACTCGCATCATGTTATGTAAGCTTCAATCGAACGGTTATTTTAATCGAGTTAGTGTTTATCGTCGTTTGGTGTTACAAAATTGTTTTAGAACTTTGTCTTTTTTGTTATGCTGATAGAGGTTTATGTTGTTTGTGCTATATTTATTTTTAATTTGGTATAAATTGGTTTTCGATTGGTATTTGATTTTTGTTCCTATTTTATATTTTAAATGCAAAGGATGTTTGTGCCCCCAAAGATGAACTTAAATTGGAGGAAGAGTTAATTGCTGATGTCATAGACGATGGCTCGTCTCTTGTATCGAAAACCATGGCGGAGGAGGAAGTGAAGTTACTTAATGCTAGGATAAAGGAAGAGGAGATGCAGTGCGAGGAGGCACCTGACCTCAACGACACACAGTTTAACAAATTGGATGAGCTTTTGACTCAGACCAAACTGTACTCTGAATTTTTGCTGGAGAAAATGGATGACATCGCACTTGTACTATTCCCCTCTCTCTTATGCTCTTTTTCTGGGATAACTTTTAATGCATGCTGGTTTGAAGTTATTATTGCATTGTTCTTATTCTTTGAATATATGTTGCTAGAATGTGGGTGAACAAGTGAAAGAGGAAGAGGAAGAGAGCAAACCTTCTGCAAAGAGGGGCAGGGGATCGAAAAGAAAAGCTGCTTCCCAGTGCAATACTGTCAGTACATTGTTCTCTGTATCGAAACATTTTTTTCGTAAACTAGCATGCCACTGTATATCACCGGTTCTATACATGTAGGAGTTGTAAAAATGTCTTTAGTGAGATGTATAGTTTCATCAGATAGAGTTTGATAATTGGTTTAAAGTCACAAAACGCTATCATTTCTCTCCCTTCTCTATAAGCATAGTTTGATGAGCAAGTTTATTTTATTTTGTTAATATATTCTATTAATCTGCATTACTTGCATCCAGTTTGAGCTATTTTAACATTCGTATTTTCATATTTGTAATTAATTTAGAGGAGGGCTAAAAGGGCAGTTGCTGCCATGCTAACAAGATCTAAAGAAGGTGAGGGGACTATAGATATGAAAATGACTGAGGAAGAAAGAGTTCAGAAGGAGCAGAAAGAGCTCATGCCTTTACTGACAGGAGGAGAATTGAAGCCTTATCAACTGAAGGGTGTAAAGTGGTTGATTTCCTTGTGGCAAAATGGATTGAATGGAATTCTTGCTGATCAAATGGGTCTTGGAAAGACAATCCAAACGATTGGATTCCTCTCGCATCTAAAAGCGAAAGGTCTGGATGGGCCATACATGATAATTGCTCCTCTATCAACCCTCTCAAACTGGGTGAACGAGATTTCTAGGTAGAAAGAAAGTTATTATTGAAGATTTTGGCTACATAGTTATTATGCATGTTTTTTTTTAACTTTTTATTAATAGTTATTTTTTAACAAATGGAATAGGTTTGCACCATCACTTCCAACAATTATCTACCATGGTAACAAGAAGGAGAGAGATGAGATCCGAAAGAAATACATGCCTAGAACAATTGGCCCAAAATTTCCCATAGTCATAACTTCTTACGAGATTGCATTATATGATGCCAAGAAATATTTGAGGCATTACAGTTGGAAATATCTCGTTGTTGATGAGGTAAATAAATTCAGTTGAATGTGCAAAATGCTTTCTGTTTGTCCAATACTTTGGTTCAGCAATATTTTGATCAGAAGTCTGTATGTTTCTGTTGTTCTAACTAGATTTTCGGCCTTTGAAGGGACACAGGCTAAAAAATTCACAATGCAAATTAGTGAAGGAGCTGAAATACATAACTGTTGAAAACAAGATTCTTCTAACTGGAACTCCTCTTCAGAACAACTTGGCTGAACTATGGTCTCTATTGAACTTCATTTTGCCTGATATTTTTGCATCCCTTGAAGAGTTTGAGTCATGGTCAGTATTGTTTTCTTAATTGTTTGATGATGTGCCAGCACTGAATGGAGATAGTTTAAAATATAATGCTCTATAATTTTTATGTGCTTTTTTGGCCTAATGAAAACTTTTTAGATTCTGATTCGGTATATTGAATGTAATAATTTGATCCAATTCCTCTATACTTCAATAATTTTTCCTGTTTGATATATTGTTAGGAAGTTCGTGAACTTGTTTCAATCATTATTTGGATGTTTCCTCAACCGTGGTTTCCTTATCCCTTGAATCTGTTGTGACCTACCCCTACCCTGATTCGGCTCACCTGTACCAAATTTAAATATTAGTTGTTTTTACGTATATAAAGTCTTATTTTTTCAAACCAGCTGTTGCTTGTGTCTTTGTTATTATGTTGCTCTTTTCTATATGATAAATTGGTTTTATGTCACTTGACAATATTGGTTTTGGTTTGATGCGAATGAAAACACTACTTATGCATTTGTTTTACTTTCTTTTAATATAAACTAAATTCCTTGTAGGTTTAATCTGTCAGTGAAGGGCAATAATGAAGCAACCAGGGAAGAACTGGAAGAGAAACGAAGATTCCAAGTATTCACTCCGAACTTGCTATTGTGCTCTTTTTCATTCTAATAATATGAACTGTAACGCTACACGTGACATAATCACCTGCAGGTAGTAGCAAAGCTCCATGCTATTCTTCGACCCTTTCTTTTGCGTAGGATGAAGTCTGATGTTGAGATTATGTTGCCAAAGAAAAAAGAGATTATTCTCTATGCAAACATGACTGAGCATCAGAAGAATTTGCAGGATCATTTAGTTAATAAGACGTTGGGAAACTATTTAAAAGAGAAGATGTCAAGCGGTAAGTATGCTTCCAGTGTTTCCTGTCAAGCTATGTCTCTAAATTTAAAAAAGAATACTATATTTTATCTATATTACAATAATGAGGTCATTGGACGTATAACTACATGAGTCTGTCGTTTATCATGGGAAATATAGTTATTTCTGAGGATCAAATCCCTGTAATTATGAGATTGTTTTTAAATACGTAATCATATTTTAATAGGAAGGTACACCTATAATAAAGATTAAAAATATAGCAAAGAAATAATAAAAAAACATCCTAAAATACATAATGAGCACGGTTTTGACACTATAAAAACAAAGTTTTCTTTCATCTCCCTTTATTGTATTAATATAGATCTGTACTGCATTACTTTACTGCAGGACGCCCTCTTCCTGGAAGTTTGGTTCGTAATTTGGCTATTCAGCTTAGGAAAGTGTGTAACCATCCTGATCTTCTAGATTCAGCTTGTGATGATACATGTAAGTATCGTGCAATTGAGTGGATTAACTGATTTCACAATCTATTGTTCTTATCTAAGCTATGTTTTCTTGTTTGTACAGCTTTCTATCCTCCTGTAAATGAGATAGTTGAACAGTGTGGAAAATTCCATTTGCTTGATCGATTGGTGCAACGTTTATTTGCAAGGAATCACAAAGTATGCTTTACAGTGCTGTGTCTACATTTTCCCATTTCCTTGTTACTAAGTCTACTTATATGCAGTTGCTTTTGCTAATTGTTATCAGGTTCTTGTCTTCAGTCAGTGGACTAAAGTGTTAGATATAATGGATTATTATTTTAGTGAAAAAGGCTTTGAAGTTTGCAGGATTGATGGTTCTGTGAAACTGGATGAGAGGAAACGACAGGTTTGTACCACACTGCAGGAATAACACAACACAATATGATAATTCAATTTACTTTTCTGACATTTTCTGACAACACAATATGATACGTCTGTTCTGTCATTTTAATTAACGGTTTGGTTGTGCTTTTTTTAAGTGTTTTTCTTAATGAAAAGATGTTTAAAACTCTTATCATAAATATATTTTTGAAAAAAAATGGAAAATCTAATTAGAGAAGTATGCCCTTTTCTTGGAAGTTAGAAAAGAGTAGCTTCTGAACATAATGTCACTACCACGAAAGCACTGTTTTTCATAGATTACATGACAAGGGGATTGAAGATTTTTACATTTATCTGGCAACCATGATATATTAAATTTGTAGTGACAGCCTTTTGCTCTGTTTTTTTTAGTTGTTTCAATTTTTCCTATAAAAGTGAGCATTATTTGCAATTTCTATTTTAGTTACCATAATATTTTTAAATAAGCATTTGATCAAGAAGCTTGAAGCCTGTTTTAAACATGCGTTAAGCCTTGTTATGATTTGCAAGTATTGTTCCTAATCTCTAATCATTGATAACTCTTGTGGTCATGAACAGCTCCAGGACTTCAACGATGAAAATAGCAATTGCAGAGTTTTTCTTCTTTCTACCAGGGCTGGTGGATTGGGAATCAACCTCACTGCAGCTGATACTTGCATTCTTTATGACAGTGACTGGGTACTGTTTGACACATTCCTGTTCTGCGTTTTATCTATTTGTTTTTGTTTTACTGTTTTAACTTATAATACACATTTTTTTGAGTTTCAGAATCCTCAGATGGATTTACAGGCCATGGATAGGTGTCATAGAATTGGTCAAACAAAGCCTGTTCATGTGTACCGGCTGTCAACTGCTCAATCTATAGAGGTACTTCAATATTACATATCGGGCTCAGTCTCTAGTGTGACTTGTGGCTTGTTATAGAGATGGATATGACAGTCTATTTACAGGATCGCATGCTGAGAAGGGCTTTCAGCAAATTGAAGCTTGAACATGTAGTGATTGGGAAAGGACAGTTTCATCAAGAGCGTAAAGCTGTCAATACGGATGAGATAGAGGTTAGTATTTTAGCAACTGTTATCCAATGATTTTTTTTTTTAAATTTCTCCTATGTTTCATAAAAATATAAATGAATTTGCCGTCGATTGCGTGCCTTCGGTGTTTAAAGATTTTTGCTGCCAATATTTCCTTTACATGGCCAAAATTTTGTTTTATATTGACCAGATCATTAAATAATTAATTAGTCTTGTTCGTCTCATGTATTTGCTTTCCTGGTCAGTGGTATCCTCACCTGCTTACGGTGAATAGATTAGCTTAATCTAAAATTTACTGGAAGTTTTTCATTCTTTTATTGGATATATTTGTTTTTAGGCTTTCCTATACCTTTGTCTTAATCTGTTCTTTGTGCATTGTCGAACTTTAGGAAGAGGATGTTTTGGCATTGCTTCGTGACGATGAAACAGCTGAAGATAAAATGATACGAACAGATATTAGTGATGAAGACCTGGAGAAGGTCTTGGATCGCAGTGATCTTATCGTGAACAACAAAGGTGAAGCTCCATGCAGTTCCTTTCCTCTTAAAGGTCCAGGGTGGGAGGTGGTGATTCCAACTGCGAGTGGAGGTGTGCTCTCTACTCTCAACAGTTAGTTTGTCGTCACTATTCATTGGCCTCAGCAAAAAAAACTTGTTTTTTTGTGTTGTGATATATGGCATTTTGAGATGGTCGCATATATCACGGCGGTAACGCCCTGGAGGGTATTCACTTTTGTAGATACTTCTAACTGAACTATACGTTTAGAAATGAATACTCAACTTATCTTAGGTTTGTCTTGGAATTCATTTTAATTTGTTTATCAGCTGGAATTAATTTTAAAATGAAACTAGTGAATACACAAGGGTCATATGTATATTATATTAAAATATTAGTGTTTAAAATTGTGAAAGATAAATAATTCTGTACGTATAAAAGTTGGAAAGTAGTACGCAATAGTTACTTTTATCGATGAATATAGTTTTAGTTAAATAGATGATAAAATTGTATAAATGAGAATGAGTAGGATTTCTTGGGTTGCGTTGTGGGCTTTTTATTTTGGTGAAATGTGTCGATTTTTTTTTATTTATGGAAAACGAAGTATTAAATGAAAGAGTTCACCTTTAATTAAGGGGGGATTATACTGTGTTCAATGGGACGGGGGTCAGTTGTAAAAAATTCAACAAAATATCTTGAATTCTTTTATCTACTGTATTCTTTGGTATACTTAGCCCACTTCCATTCTTTTTATCACTATTAGTTCACCTGAAAAACACTAATAATTATATGCATGTAGAGATAAAAATATTATTATTTGACTGGAAAATTTATAATCAAGCATTATTGTGAAATGTATTTTCACCATTAATATACTCGTGAATCATAACTTGTCATTAAAATACACAAATTTTGGAGGTAATAACGATACTCTGAAGTCTGTTTGGAATAGAATTCAGAATCTTCATTAACGGTATTTTCATTGTAATTAAATATTGATAAATTGATTCACAAATTTATTAAAATTTATTGCTTTTTTTTTTCAAATTGATATATTAAAACCTTATATGTAATGTGTTTTTAAACCCTCCTTTTACTTCCTATAATATCTCGCAAAATGAAATGTGTTTTTAAACAAATGAAAATGGGACTCGATTAAAGATTTTCCTTTTGAGTGGATGCTATTTCTTCGAGTCGGAGGACATTCTTTCACAGTTAAACTTGTGTTGACTCGAGACAAATATTGTTAGTTTATTGGTCGCTTAAGTTGTAATAAAAAATTGTTTTTAAGTCTAAAGTTTCTCTCAAGCGTGATTGAAAATAGACAAATATCTCTATTTTCATATGGATAAGTTTATTCTTCAAATATAAAAGTATATGTAGATTTAATCTGTTTTATTAAAAAAAAATTGATGAACTCTATTAAAAGAAAACTAAATTGATATATTTTAGAAAAATTAAAGCCAAATTTACTAGCATACAAATACAATCATTTTTGTTACGTTTAATCATATTTTAAAATACTCAGTTGCCAATATGACTTTAGAAATTATTTCAATATTACAATGAGTTCTTTTTAAAAATAACCTTGAATATAGCGATTTTGAAGATTAGAGTAGAGTCATACGTTATTCTTAGTAAAAAAAATTAATATTATGTTTGGATTATAATTCTAAAAAACTGAAATAGATATTTAAATTATTTACTAATTTAACTTTTTTTATTTTTTTAAATAATTTACTTGAATAAAATAATTGAAGTATTTTATAATTCAATTTTTTTTATATAAATAAAATTTTATTCAAAATATAATTTTTAAAATAAATTCTAATAAAAATATTAGTTAAATTTAAATATTCAAATATAATTAATTTGTCGTGAATTTTTTTTTAACTATATTTTAAATTTTATTTTTAATTATTTTTAATATTTTTTAAAAAATTCTTAAATTTATTTTTAAGTTTTTCATTTAAACAATTCATTTTACTTTGAAAAAGTTTCTAAAATTATCAAATAAATAAATTACTCAGATAAGTTTCATGTTCCAGATTCTATAAAAGTAATTTAAGTCTTCACAATTTCAATTAAGAAATTAGATAATTTAACTTAATCAATGTAATAAGACCCTTAATTTTCTATTTGCACTTCGCAGGGTTCCCTTGCTCCTGCTAAAACTAAACATAAAATCCGAAGAACGCCACTGTAGTCATCGAAAATTTGCGAAGGCAAATAGATTCTATGTTTTCAGCGAAGAGTTAGGTTCCAATTTTCCATTTTGATTGTGGGTGGAGGTAGAGATGATAACCCACTCCAAATTCGTGGATCAGCTCCGAGATTACCATGTTCGATACAAGCGCAACCACTCTGCTCTTACTTTCTTCTCGCCCAAGCCCCATGTCCAAACTCGGTAAACCCTTTTTTCTTTTGTTCTCTTTTAACTTCATAAATTACATTTTGTGCTGGCTTGATATATATTAGTTGAGCAGCCTCTGGTGCACGCAAGGAGAATTGCATGATGTTCTTCAATGTTCAATTTTAGTTGACCATGATGCATGATAATTGTCATTAGAAGTGTTTTACCCTTTCTTATTGATATTTACATGATACTGCAATCTTTGTTGCAAAACTGGAAACTTTTTAAAAAGGAAAAAAAGTGTTTGAATTGGGTACCATGTATTTCGGATTTTGGAATTCTCTTTTGCTAAGATATACTGAACGATACATAACATTGATCGATGAACACCGATTCATAGTTTAGTTTGATATGATGGGTATAAAGAACTTGCATCATGGTGTAGAGTGGCAGGCAATATAGCCAGTATATAATAATTATGTAATGTCAACGATGGCAAGCCCTCTGACTGATGGACCTGGAAAATTTGGGCAGTGGAGGCAAGATAATTTCTTTTACTTTAGATGAAAAAAAGATAGTTTGATGAAAATTGATGAAAATTGACACGTGTCAAAGTTAAAAACCTTGAGGCATACATGAAAACCTAACTCTGCAGTAGCATTGAAAATGGAAAAGTATGGATATCATAGATGTGATATTGAGGCTCTCGTGCTCTCGTGTCTCCCTCTTTCATTAAATACTGTAATATTTTCGATTTCTTCAGTGCTAACTGCTAGATATGAAATCCTATAAAACCCCTGGAGATCAAATACACCAAAATTGATACGCTTATTAGATATTGATACGCATGTTACACCTTAATATCTATATCTATGGAATAGGACTTGTGGTGTGATGACTTCTTTGTATCTTTTTACGCTATAGTAAATATTATGGTATGGTATTGAACCTTGGCTTCTTTGAATATGACTAATGATCTTTTATGACATTTTTCCATGGTTGGGGAAGAGTATGTATTTTTTTTCTTTTTGTGGTACGTTCATTATGCAAAAGAATATACTTTGGGACGAGCAACAGAAATTTATGTAATTATGGATTTTTTTATGATCAATTTTATTTTTTTATAATCTTCCGCCGGTATAACTATGTACTAATGATAAATTATTAAATATTTTGAATTTATACGAATTTTTTTACGTCATGTTAAAATATCTAGGCTCTATCATATTTTGGGCTTTTAAGAATATCTCTTATTCTTGCATTGTGCTGTATTGTATGGTTGTACCCATGCTTTATTAAGTATCACGGTGTTGGTCTTGACCATTTCCATTCCCTTTAAAAAAGGTTGAATTTGATCACAACATATAAACATAGATCACAAATTAAGTTCCTTCCTGTCTTAGTTAAGGTGCATTACTTTTGCAGCAAGTTAGACAACTTTACCAGTTGAAGATTTTGATGTTATAGATTTAAACTGTGCTGGAGCCATAACTCTTGGTTATTGGATAAATAGATACGATGGATTTGCAAATGAGTTATGGTCATCCTTGATAATTACCTTAATCAAGTGCATATTCAATAAATGTTCTGCAGATGAGGGATTATGCAAGTGCTTGATTCAGTAAGCTTATTTTGATAAGCCTAGTTGAAGCTTATTGAAACAAGTTGACTTGCAAAAAAGTCGTAAGTCACTTAATAAGTTAAACAAAAGACCTTCAATTTTCATAGCACAAGTTTATTTTCTATATCCAAATAGGTTTTGCAAAACCTCTTCCATGTTCCAAATGCTACTATATTGTGGATAATAATGCATTGAAGTGGTCATGGGTCAAATCCATTATGCTACAGTTAAGTACCTTTGCTTTTATGCTAGTTTGTGAAATTGATACCGAATCAGTTCAGTTGTCTTGCGTAATCTTAGGATATAAAATGTATTCCTTGATTAATGTCTTGGTCATACAATATTTTTATTCATTTGTATTTGGTTTGATTTGTTGATGATAATATTACAATGTGTTTAAAGATAGACTTGAAATATAAAGAAACCTGAATTGTATTTTTGATTTGTGTTTACATTGATATTTAGTTAAGGGAATAGAAAGTGAATAAAAGGTATACAAATAAACTGAGGCAGTAGCCTGATGAACTAGTGGATCTTTTGTAAGAGAGATCCAAAGACCTAATGAGCACAAAACAAAACAGTAAGAGCCAAACAATAATAAATCTGTCAACAAACAAAACCCGAGAAGCAGTGTAGAAGAGGCATCTGCAACATGAGATGAATATCATGACGAAATAATGATGAAATTACAGTAAAACACCATATACTATAGTGCTTGGAAGCAGAGTAGTGATGTGATAGATCATGAAGGATGTCACCACTCCGATACCTTATTCATCTTTTTTCTTCTCCCACCCTATTTTGATATATTCTTACTCTCATTCTTCTTGCTCTCTTCTCATTGTTTCAAATCTCACAAACTTCATGCTCTCATCATTTGATTTAAAAGGAGCAATTACCCCCCATTCATTAAAAAAAGTCCCTAGTTGGCGCTCTTTGAGGTAAGGTTGTTTGAAATGTGCCTTCGAATTTAATTTTGAATGAGTCAATTATTAAATTAATAAGAATGTTATCTTGTTTGTAGTTGTTAGTGGATTTGCTCGTTTTAGATTTCATTATTCAGCTATCCGTAGCAGCTCCTAAAATAATAGTGCAAGAATTTTATAAGTTATTTTAGAGTATTTTGATGAAACCAACTGGTATAGAAAGATGGTCTGAAATTTATTCAATTAAAGTGACACTGAGTTACAACAAAGTTACACCAGAACAGAGTGAAATTAAGTGAGTAAAAAGGTTCTCTTCCAAGATTGTTGAGAGGTTGGTCTCTCCCTGCACAACCATTTCCTATCTGTTCCCCCTTCGTTTTTCCCCCTATCCCATTTTTTTTTCTCCCCTGACTAATAACTGCTTAAGGCCTGCTCCTAACCATAAATGCTTAGAGTAATTAATAACTGCTAGAACAATTCAGTCCTACTAAAGAAATCAAAATTCTGGCTCTCATCTTATATACGTTATCTTGTTTTTAGTTGTTAGCGGATTAGTTAGTTGATTTTGTTATCCAATTATCAGTAGCAACTCATAAAATCATGAAGCGAGATTTTTATTCAATTATTTAAGTGTATTTAAATACAACCTTGATTCAATAAAAGTTGTACACTTCTGCAATTGAAAATATTTTATATTGTTTCCTTGCTCAATTGTTTTTCTTTTATCCATGAACAAAAACCAACAAGACTCGACCTATAAATCTATAGAAATTGTGGGTTTTTGAATGGGTTCCTCAAAACACTAAATCTTACAAATCGGAGATTTTTTGTTAATCTCTTTGTTTCTTGCTCATTGTGTTTAGATTCATCAGAAAACATCGGAGGTTGCCCCTCCTGACAATATTGGAAGGGACTGAGTCAGTTCCCCATAGTTGTGAGTTGGTAATTTACCTAGTAGCAAGTCAATTGTTATTTTTTAGGAGAAACAATAAATTTTAAAAATAGTTTCTTTTTATGATTATAATTTTTATGAGCATTTGACAATGAAAGCAAATATAAGATTTATTTAATTATTTATCTATTTTTATGTTCAGTTTGATTTATCATTGTTCTTCTTATGCATGGTAAATATGGATTTAAACTTTTCATTGTGGGTGTTATGGTATGTAGTTTATGATGGGTTTCGTACCTATAGTTACTATGATAACCTTTTGTTGCAACGAAAGAGATAATGCAACCTGTGAGTTGAATACTCGTAGTCCTTGTAAGTTCCGTTTACTGCAAACTAAAAGAGAATGCAGACTATGAGCTTACTGCCCGGAGTTCTATAAATACCTGTTTGCAGCAATATATTGCAGTTTTTAGTACACGGATAATGAATAGAAAGGAAGTCTTTATTTTGAGATGTAGATGATCCTACTATTAGGTGTGTTAATGATGTAATCATGATGTTTTGAGAGACAGTAATAATTAGTATGTTTGAACTATGATTTCTAGATGAATAATTTATGTATATCTAGATCTCCAAGGCCGTGTACGGTTGCATGGTTTCACAGGTAACTCGGTATATAGATTGCCCTATTTTTCAGGAGAGACTTTCTCCGATTTTTTATATTCTTGTTTGTTTATTTTTCTCTTTTGATGTTGTGTTACTTGAAGCTTGGCCATACTAAGGGGGAACCATGGTTATGTGTGGGTCACAGTCCAGGGGTCTATAAACCTTAATACAAAAGAAATTATAAACTAATATTTTTAGATGCATTATGGCGGTCAAACTTGGAGTTAAGTCATATATTTGGAATTTGGGTCTAGGTCCTGGTATCCTTTTACATCAAATATATTATTACCTTCTAAAATGTAAATAAAAATCATGGAACGTGACTCATGCATCTATACTTGACATTTCTCTTGCTTTGTTGCATTGCAGGGGTGATGTTGCTGAGGCGATTTTTTTTGCTTTACTATTCTCCGTGCTTGTTGTCTCATCCCTCACGACCCTTTATTTGAGGCACTTTTGGCTTTTTGGGGTTGTCATATGCTTCAATATATTTCTTCCAGCCCGGTTAAGAATGACTAGGCAAACATTGGCAAGGAACAGGGAAAGAAGACTGCCATTGTCCATATGAGAACTTCTTGGCGTGTAATTAATTTGGTCTTTCGTGAATACTCAGGGTACGAAGTGAATTTGTGGTACACTTGTTGCACTAGTAATGTACATAATACTGAGCCCAGTCAAGTCAAGAGGCACAACAATTTTCTTGCTTTGTCTCTTAATTTGCTTTTAGATTTTCATCAAGGAATTCCTGACAGGATTATCTGCAGTGTTTCTAAATACATTGTAGCTTTGGCTGCGTAGAGTTGTATAACTTGCAAATGTAAATAGTCATAGTTGATGAAGAAATATAAAAGAAATTTTCTCTCTGGAAATTGCAGGCTAGTTCTCCATGCAAAATGTTTGTGTCTGTCCTTGTCATAGGCTTTAAATAGTTTTTATTTCCTCTGTAATATTATTAGACTAGATAGACTTTTAAGGGTTCTTCTCCTTTTCATCGGATGGTGATTCACACTAATAGAGGCCTTCTATCTTTATCATTAAGATTCAAATGTCTTTTATTAGTTTTGATCTATGTCAGTTTTCAGTAATACCTATTAGTATTTATTTACTGATGAGGTAACATACATCTATACAAAATGACAGTACAGATAATTTATAAAGATTGAAATGTATAATTTTCTATGATAGCAGAGCTCAAAAATGTATTTATCTTTTAGATATTATAAAGAAAGACCTGGTGGTGGGAAGCATATAATTGTTTTTTCTTTTTACTTTATAAAAGGTTAGAAGGGTGATTGTATGTTGGAACAGAAAACATAATTATATCCTCTTTAGTCAGAGTGTGATGGTCATATTGGAAATTTTACGTCTTGTATGTTTGTTTGTGACAGAAATAGGAGTTGAATTGATTAAGCAGACATAGGAAAATCCAAAAGAAATGCATCTTTGGTTGACCATATTTTGTGATATATAGATAGTAAGTGGCTAAGTGCTGTCATGGTCCCCCACGGTTCCATCTTGTGCCACCTTTAGGCATTGCTCTAGGTATCGAATATCATGAGCAAGAGAGGAATGAAAAAAAGTTGCAAAAATATAATGAATCACAAATTTGTGGTTTCATTAGGTACCTCACATCACAGGTCACATTATTGCTCTAAAATAATGAGTGTGGCCCTCATTCAGATCTTCCTTATGTGTTTAGGTGCTTCTTTTGGATAATAGTTCAGTATCAACGATGCTCAACAATTATTGCTGCAACAACAACAACACTGTCTTTCTTTTCTTTTCTCTCTCATGAATCATAACCCAAATGCCTATATACCAGAAAGAATAATACAATCGGTTATTATAATTTGTAGCTATTTCATTGCATGTTACTTCCTTTTCAAAATCTTCACTCATCCAATCTTATAAAATAATCTTAGGATTTTCAGGTGATGTTATGTGCTCAGAAGCTGCAATAGAGTTAACACAAGTTTTGGAAATTCCTTTTTTCAAAAGTATTTTTCTTTTAAAATGATGCAAACTAAACTGTTTGTAGCTAGAAGTGGGTTTGCTCTGGAAGCAGGTTATGGCTTTTATGACACAAACATGACAGATATATATATATATATATATATATATATATATATATATATATATATATATATAGTCTTATGCATGTGCAATCATTGTTCATGAATTGTTTTGCTGTTATAACACCAGGATTCAGAGTTACTAGATTTTGGTCAAACTTAATTAACCCTAAAAATTTAGATTATAATAAGAGTTATTTCTATTTTCTATGCAACATTTTAGTTATATTATTAGTGAATGTGAGATCCTACCATAAATTTTTTAATTACGAGTTAAACATTACATATACAAAGTTCTTAAAATTAGACATTTTTTAGTAGTTTGATGATAAATCAACATCTCAAAAACCAGTCATCCTATAATAAAATCAGTGAACCTCAAATATTCGTTTGCGAGGTAAAAATGTGGATTTCCTATATTATTATATTTTTCATTATTAGTCAATAACGTAATTATTGTTGTTGTTTAGATAGATAGATAAAAAGATTAAGAGTTTATAATAAGTTATGTACGTATATCTGATTTTAATCGTCTAAATTCATGCTATTATCTCCCGGTAATAAAAATCTAATTTAATATGAAATGCAATTCAAATTCCATTTACTGATATATTAAACAAATAAATATATGTAGTTTTAACCTTATAATTTAAATGATTAAAATTATACCTCTTATCTGAGTCTATATTGGCAGAATTTTGGTTGCCATACTCGCACCTTCCTAATACACAACAAATTTGCATAATTTGTTTTGTTTAATTTAAAGTCATATTGGCATTAAACAGAGATTGAACTCTTTATTTGTTCCGTAAGATCCAATGCTATTCCGTTTTTGGGTTTGAAGAAATAACATTTGAATATCTTATCTAAGTGGTGCTTGCTTTCATTTCATAGCATATATCCTGAAATTCGTTTACTATATGCAGAAACTCGGTGATAATGATAAGCTATCTACCCCACCAACAACAAAAAACCAGACCTAAGCCAAACCATTATATTCCTTAACCTACCTATATATTCACATATATATAAATTGATGTCGTATTCATCACTCATGCATGGGAAATATAATTGATTATTCATTATATTTGTTGATTGAAGAGCTATAGTAATTCCACCAAGTTTAAACAAAGTGATGAATACATATATATTATTAGTTTAAGGATTGTATTTGTCTTATCTTAAGAAAGTTGAACACAAAAAAAAAAAAAAAAAAAAACATAAATTTGTTATGTTTGTGTTGAAAATAGTGTAATTTCTTATGAGTTAGATTTATAATTATTTAATATCTTTTCGATAATTTTTTATGTGATTAAGTATCTGTGATTTAATTCGAGAAGCCGTAGCTCATCATGTCTTGTTAATCTTAACTTAAAAGACGTTTTTATCCAACTGCAGAAACTTGTGTGTGAAGACTTATATTTGGAATTGATTCATTGAATGGTGGTTGTAATTGTTTAGGGTTTAGGCACAAATATTTATATTTATATATTGGATGAACAAAAGCATGAAGACGTAAGTGGGGACTATATATATATATATTTGACGAGACAGTAGCCGAAAGAAAAAGTGTATCACTTCTCATCTTCATCACAATTTTAATACCATGTTACTGTAGAAATTTTAGGTTTAATTTAACATTAAAAAATTAATTGAATAAAACAAAATTTGCATTTTTTTTTAATCATAAATATGAATTTTCATTGTGAATCCCAGTATTTGAGAGTATAATTGTTACGCGTAAACTTCAATTCATGATCAGGAATATTGTTTGCATTCTCGGAGACGAAGAAAGATTAGGTTCATTAATGTGATGGGTGTGCAACATTAACTGCTCCATCATTTCTACACTGTGACACAAAATCTAATGCCTCATACGGTAGAGAGGTGGAGGACGGAATTAATTTTGTTGCTTTTCTTTTATTTTATCATTTTTTTATTCATAGCATTTATTTTATTATCCTTTACTTATATTTTTCTTTTCATGTTAAATCAATCAAAATATTTTCTTATTCTTTTTAGTTGTTTTAAATAGAAATATAAAAAATAAAGTGTTAAAAAGAAAAAAAGGAAAAAAGTTTTAAAAAATGAAATTATTTAGATGAAATGAAATCGATGAAAAAATGAGAAAAAATAGTTTTTTTATTGATAATATTTTTTTAATAATTTAGTATTATAATAGAAAAAGATAAACACCCATAACTAATTATTATTGTATAATAATAAATTATATACGCAAACGTATAAAAAATTATGTATGTGAACAATTTTGTTGTTGTCCTTCTTCTCCTTCAAAATCACATAAACTACATAAAGTGTGGTTTTTCTTTCCTTCCCTAATTATATTTTTATTGTTATGTCTTTATTATTATTAATTTGTTTTTTCTTATTTGGGTTTAAGTTTTGGGTCTAATGAAAATAACGATGATATGTTAATTAAATATTTATTTTTATATTTTCAAAGATTATAGCATAAATTTGATTTAAACAGTTCAACATATATTTATCAACTAATGTCAAGTGCAATTTTTCAGTTCACATCAAATAAATTATTTTTAGTTAATGTGATTTCGAATTTTTTCATGAATGATAGTTATTTTTTCAATCAAAGTTAGTAAGGATTTTTTTTTCTACTAATATAGATAAAACTATTTTTCTGTATTATGTTAACAAAGTTTTTTTTATTATACCAATAAAAGACTTTTTTCAATAGATGTAATATTAAAATTTTATTAATAAAAATTGATAACGATGTTTATCAATAGATATTATTGAAAATATTTATTTATCAATATAAATCTATTTCTTGATTAATCTGCATTGTTATTTTCTTAATTATTGTTAAATGAGACTATTGTCTTCCATATGTCAACTGTATTTTTTTTTTTGTAAAGTCACTTGAAGTTAGTTTAAATTTACGTTTGCATGATTTTCTTTATCAGAAGTTTGAATGCTATTTGGTTGTATTTTTTTTTTATATTTCATCATAATCTTTTATTCAAATAAAAAATTAAAGTGATAATGTGAATAGTGATATTCAAATAAAATGAAAATAATTCAAAATAATATCAAAATAGAAGATTAAGGACAGCTAGAAGATACTCTGCCACAAGTGGGTCCGTACGACCATATAATTTTTCATTCCATGTTTGTATTCTTTGAAGAAATACAGAAGATTAATTAAAACAAATAGACCACAATTATTTACCCAATTATCCAAACATGAACTATTTATATATGAAAAGAAATAATGAATTTTGCGGTTATTACTTTAGTAGTCGTATCTAAAGTAGGTTTTAATTAGTGGATAATATAAAAATATTTACACCAATACATTGTTTCAATTAAACTCTAAATCTATACTATTCAAACATCATACACGGTTTTAATTTAATAATTAAATCAAAATAAACATAAGTGTATATGTACTAGAGATATTATATTTTGAAGAAAAAAAATTATAATATAAATTAAATATACAAGACCTTCTAAACTGGAAACACATTATGAAGATAAATTGAGTAAAATAATCATTCATATAATATTATTTGTCAAAAGTTAATTTATTGTTGCTATATCATGTCGATGAAATTTAGCATAAAGAAGATAAGGTTTAATTACTCTTTTATTCAAAAATATTAAATTGGTTTTCTTATTTTTTTAATTTTAATTTGATTTTTATTTTTAAAAATTTGATATAACATGATTCTTTTCGTTAAATTATTTGAAATGGATTAAGAATTTTTCATCAAAATTAAAATTATTGATAAAAATAATTTGTTTTATTAATATAATTAACATAATCATAAAATCAATTTTAATAAAAAAATATTGATTTATTTTAATAAATTTAATGAAAAAAATTAAATTACAATAATTTTAAAAAAAATTAACACTAAATTAAAACTTAAATAAATTTGAGAACTAATTTAAATTTTTGAAAAAAAATAGAAAACAATGAATTAAACCAAAAAATAATAATGAGAAGAATATTTATAACCTCCGAAAGGACATAAAAGTATATGGGCCATAAAATAGAGGATATATTGTTTGAATGGTTAGTTGGTTAGCAATTGACGTAATAAACTGTGGTGAAAGTGTGTGGCAGTAGCATTAATTATAGGGATAAAAAGAGTGGGAGATTAAACATTGATTGTGTAGTTTAATGTGATGTAAAGAATAATGCGCACTTTTGTTTTGAATCATGAAAACTTTGTCTGGAAACATGATAGTGTCTGAACCAAGCAGTATGAAAGAAGGGAAATGGAAAGGTGCATATAGCAAAGGCAAAAGAAAGTATTTAGGTAATCTATGATCCCTTGCTTTTTGTTATCTTTTGAATATGAATCTTAATAAATCCAATACTCGTATAAGTAACGTTGGTATAAGGAGAGTGTATATATATGATGTTTTGTTTTGTTTGGTTTGTGATGAAAAATGGTCAAAGGTTGTGTGCATGAGGGCTATGATGATAGCTGACAATGTGCTTAGGGGATTGTGTGGCCACGTTTAGAGGCAGAGCCGCGCGTGAGCAATGATTGAAGCTTCCCTTGGTTTGCTAAACACACCATCTTCTCTATTCACTGCTCTTTCAACTTTCATCTTTGAACCTTAATTTGTTTCTTTTTGCTTATTTCTTTCGATTCGATTCAATTCATAACACTTCAAACCTTCCTATTGCTAGCTGTTCACTTCTTCTGGTTACTACAACACCAAGTAGACCATGCTTAATAAATCCGTACAGTGTCGTTATGGCACGCGCGTTTGTCCTTTCCCAGCAAAAGGAATATAAATGTCACTGCAAGTATAAATATATATTTTTATTATTTATTTATTGAGATTCTCTTCTGTTTTTCTCTCTGGTTGTAACCAGCCACACGTGGGTTCGCCCTATCTCTTATCATTATTTTCATGATATTTTCTTTGCTTTGACACTCCTCGTATTCATTGCTGGCCCCCTCTGCCCACCACTCTGCGTCTTCATCAGGGACCCAATTGCATCTCAAATCCAACGGACACAAACGCTTTCAAACATCATCATCTGCTCTATGTATATATATGTCACTGCATCACTTCCAAATTCTGCGTTTAATGGAACTGTTTTCTTTCTTTTCTAACCAAAATTAACCACCGCAAAGATTAAGCCAAACACAATCATAAAAGTTACTCTTCAAAAATGTCTCCCTACACTCTACCTAGGGTTATCATTATACTTACTATTATGCCTAATCATGCAGTGTATGTAGTCACCTCGACAAACAGTTTTCGTTTCTTTTCATATTTCTAAGGTTTAATTAGACGGAAAAATGAGATCATACGCGCCTTTGAATTGGTCTTACTTTTCTGTCGATGAGGTTGTTCGGTTAACGGTACCAACTTAATTTTCAGTTCTTATCTTGAGTGGGAACAAAAATTGGGATAAAAAGTAGAAGAAATATTAGAGAAAATAATAAATGGAAAAAGTGACGAAATATATAAAAGTTGCACGAATTTTCTTTCTTGGCGACTCAATTGGGTGTAGATATTTTTTTAATTTGATCAAGAAAAATGATGCCTTCAAAAATTATTAAGCAAATTCATCATTGCTCGTGTGCTTGTTTGTTGAAACACTATAGTTGACTCCGAAATTAAATAAACAGATGAAATATGAAGCTCGTGTTTGTTCCTTCCCGATTAAACAAGTATGTTTTTTGAAAACAAAAATAAGTTGAAAAAGAGAATTAATGCAGAAATTAGTGTTTGTAAAGTTGAAAGGTTGAAAGAATGAAGGTGTGAATAAATTAAGAAAAGGGTTGTTGGTGAATTTTGATTCGTAAATGTCTTCTCATTCACACGTGTGGTCCAGCCACGTGGATGTTTCATGATAGCCCCATGGAAGCAATGATTGGCCATGCTGCCCACCCGCACGAGTGCCTGCTTTCTTTATGCTTTATGCATTATTTCTCTTATCCTTATGATGGGTCTTTTTCCCCTTCATTTTCCTTTTCACTTCCTAACATAATCTAAGTTTATTTGTTTTAAAACTACAAGTTGCAAAAGTATAAGCTTCTAATGCTTAAAATCACCTAAATTTAAACTAATTTTAATAATTGATTATAATAAGGTTTAAATCTTTTAAAACTAAAAGATGGATTACCTTTTCAAAACTTACAACTCATAAACATTTGACCGATAATTTAGGAAAGAACGTTCGTGTTATTTTACGGTTTTTTTATTACTCATTAATATGATTTAGTTTTATCTTATTAATTTGCATAATAAAGTTTTCATTAGAAATATATATTTATTATTATGTGAAGCTTTTAATTTTAACTACAAAAGAGTCATTAAAAGCACTAACATTGTCAAAAGTTAAGAAATTTACTCACGTAAATATTTATTTATGTTGACAGATTCCAATGTTAAAAAACTACTCAGATATATTTGTCAATAAGTCAACTCAACATAATATCATCTTTAAATCAAAATTTTAACATGGTGTTTAGATAGAAAATTTAACTATTTCTATGAAATTCAAATATACGAATTGTTTTCATTTTAAATTATTTAATTTATAAAATGCTTTACGGTTTTTTTATTACTCTTTAATTATATTATTTATATAAACATTTTAATTATTAGTACGCAAAAATTTCAACTAAAAATAGTCTTGATTTTTATATGTAGATAACTATTTCAACGATCAACCATAAATATGGGCAAAAAACTAAGTATAATTATGTTTATCAAAATTATTAATATTATAATATTGATTATACAACAATTTTGAAGAACATGAACTTAAAATAATTTCAATCAATACCAATTCCAATTTTTTTAACATTAATTAAACAATATTGATAATGTTGATAAGAAAAAAATCTAAATAATATCATCTAAAAAATAACACTAGTTTATATTGAAAAATAAAAAACACAATGATGATTAAAAACTAACTACAGTCGATTTTATTCTGAAATAAATTTTGATGATATCAATTGAAAAAACACAAAACTAAGTCACATTCTGACCAGAGTTGATTTAATGATGTCTATACCAAAAATAAAATTGAAAAAAATTAAAAAAAGAAAAGACATATTTGAAAATGAGAAAGTAGGAAGATTTCAAAAATTTTCTTTTTATGTAAAATTTTAAATGTTATAATTTAAGAAATTATGTTACTCTCATAAATTCTGGTAATTTCAAATTCTTTATATTTTTTTAACCAAAACACATATATTTTAAATTTTCTATGAAAATAAATTATCTTCTAAAACTTTATAATCTAAACACACTATAAGATAATACTATGAACTCTAGTAAGAAACAAGACACTATATTGACTCAAAATTTTATAGATCTTTCTTGTTTATATATTATTAAAGTCATCATATTTTATCACATTTAAACTCTAACAAAAAAACAACTATTAATTAATGTCTTAATTATAAATTTTTAAAAAATGTGATGAACTTGATAATATTACCATGGTTAAAGTATTATATAACTCTTTGTGTTATTTGAAAATTTCGAATATATTGCTAAGCTATTTTTTAATCGGGTTCCAAAAAAAAATAGTAAATTCTTGATATCAGTTACTGATGACCTGAACCTACCACAAAATAAAATTTGAGATAAATTTTAAAATTTTGGAGTCTCAATAAAAAGAAAAAAAAATACATACTTAAAAGACTCAATTAAAAAAAATAGTTCAAGACTTACTAGTAATTTAACCTGTTAACATATATGTTTAAAGACAGTGAATAATTTATTCATAACTTTAGATTTAATAGTTAGAATTTCAATTTTAAGGAATAATATTGCAAAATGTTATACTCTGTTAACCTACTAAATCCAAATGAACAACTATATCCAACAATTATTACTTGAAGTTTTTTACATCTTGAACACTTTCCATAATTTATCTGGTACTCCGTGTTGTCCTCTCTACATAAAACCAAATAAAACATTTTTGTCTCGAATCTAAGACAAGATTTCGATGGAAAATCTTTGTCTATACTTTTTTCTTCAGCCAACTCTTTTGGATTAGATAGATTAAATTTCTGAATTTGAATTAACTCCTGTAATATAATTTTCAATACTCACTAGAAAAATTTAATGACTCGACATTAATACTATACAACTTACAAAGTTTACCAACTTGATTAATATATTTTCTTACGGACATATTCATTAAGTTTCATTTATCTTTCAAACTTAACGCATCATCTATTATTATATCAAATAAATGTTATGAAAATACAAAATTATAAGATAATTATGTCTTATAGAAAAATACTTAATTTCATCCACAAAATTTGATATTAAAATATAAGATAATTATACTTTGTTTGAATGCATTTGACCTTTATTGTCAATAGAAAAGAAAGTAAATAAGATAAATGATTGGTTAAAAGATGAAGAGAAGTTTAAATTTGAAGATTGATGGCAATGAGAATGAAAGAGTAGTTAAGTTAGTATAGGTTTGAGAAAGCTTTTGGGTCCATTGGGAGGTGAATTATTTAGTGTGGGTTCCACAAGTGGGCATGAAATTAAAATTGATATGTTAATACTACGTTACTAAGATGTTAGTATAGTGGTATGGTACATGCAGATCCAAATTCATTCACCACGCCGACATCATTAAGCCCGTGATTCCTGCTGTTTACACCATCCAATCACTTTCTTTCAACCACTTCACCATAACTCAAATTTCTATCTTCAATATCAAAATTACCTCTTTAATTACCTTTGTAAATGTATTTGGACCTGGATTTAATCTCTATTTTACTGGAGAAAAGTTTAATTCTTAAATGACGTATATTTATCGATACATTTCACAGTTGAATTTAATTACGTATATTTTTTGTTGGCAATAAATCAGTAGATAAATTACATGTACAATTAATGAAGGGTATTTTTATCAGTAATTTATAACTATAATTATTCACAGTAAAATTTTGCCATTGATAAATTACAATTTGTATTACTAATGATATATCTAACCGCAAATCAGATAAAAAATTTATTGTCAAATCTCAGCGATTTTTTTTAATATATATGGAGAGATGAATGAGACGAGGTAGAGAAAAAAATAAGTTTTTGACAAAAGAATCTCTTGACAATTTTTTTATAAATAGAAGTAAAGTAGATTAATTTTTTATTTTTTAATAAAAATAATATCTTTTACTAATTTATCAAATTTTGTTAAAAAATATTTATAGTGTATTATTCTCTCTGAAATAAAAAATAAAAATAGGAGGAGGACGAAAGAAAAAGAAAAGAAAACAGAGACTGTTTGATAAGTTACCGGCGACTGTGGTGTTTTTTTTTTTGGATACTTTGAAAGCAATATTATTGATATAATCATTGACTGGGTTTCGTTACCGTTAAAATGTACAAGTTTGTTTTCTTGTAATAATTTTGCATTTGAGATGCTTTGACTGCACTCTTCTAAAATAAATTTTAGACAAAATTTTTTACGAGTTAATTTGTAAAAATTGTTTTATATAACTAAAAAATATTTTAAAGAAGGAGAATTTTTAATATTTGTTTTTCTTTAAGAGTTCATGAAAAAATGTCCAAATATATCTTTATACGACTTTATTCTATTTAATTCAATCCGACTAATCTGATTATGTTTAACCCAATTTAATCAGGATTTAAACATTGATTTAGGTACCTAATAAATCAAGACGAAGTTAACTACTGGCTGGTTTGGTTCACAATCAAATCGGTCCAACTAAATATAATAATGTCATTATAATTTTACTTAAATAAATATTTATGCGACGCAAGGATTAGATTGGGTTAATGTATTATATTTAAATTTTTGAATGATTGATATGTTTATATTTTTATACTTGTGTGATACATATTTTATTTTAAAAACTTTTTTTTGTTTTGTACACATTTAATTTATTTAATATTCTATTGACATGAATATGATTATTTACTTTTTGTTTTTTAGATATTAATATATTTTATTATTTATAGATTAGTAGTGTCCTTGTAAAGTCGATTGTGTAATACACATTCTTTAAACATAAAAAATGAATGTAGTTTAATAATAATAATAATATTATTATTATGTAATTTAAATGTTTATTTTCATGATTTGTATATAAATAGTTTTTATATTTCATTCCAAATTATGTGTATATTATTTATTCATGAAATAAAAATAACAATATAATTTGATGTAACTATTTTTTTCTCCACGTTAATCAGGAGATTTGTGGTGTTCATATTATGTGCCTCGTGAAAATATTTAAAACATAAGAAATATAACTTGCATTATATAAAGAAATCTCTCGTCAAACACTTAAAATGTTGAAATTATTCATATAAATATCTGGATAGTTTTTACATTATGTTTTATATAAATATTTCTCTCAAAAACCCCTTCCTTTTGAATTAGTTATTACTTGTTTACCTTTTGGCAATACTTATATTAATTCTATATTCATATATAATTTTGTGACTAAAACATTCATCATGTGTCACGATAACCAAACGATCAACATTAATATTTGGATATCATTTTGTTTTAAATATATAGGTTTTTGCTTTGAAGATTAAATAAGAATTACTTTTAAAGATTCTATTATATTGACATTAATACGACATGATTTTTACTTTTGATTTTTTTTTAATAAAAAGAGATGATTAATCGATATTAGTTGTAATTTTACTCTTACATCGTTTACTATTTCTTATAATAAAAATAACAAATCTAGCAGCTGAATTGAAATTTTTTTATAAATTGAATCAACTTTATACATTTTCATTTATAACTACATACAAGGAGATAACCTTTTTCCATGTTTTTATATTTTATTTTAATTACTTAATTGCTTTTATATAACTTTTCTTTCTGTTGGATTTCTATAACCAACCTCACAGTAAACCACCGACAATTTTTCAATTATTTGCCTTCCAATGGTTTAATAAATATGCATTCAAATGGTAAAATATTTTTTTAAATTGTCATAAAAATACTTAAAGAAATTAAGTATTTTCACAATATTGACCTTACAAGAAATTCTTTATGTGTAATATTTTTTAGCTAAAAGCCAACGTAACTTTATTTTATTATAAAAAATTAATTAATTATTACTTTATTATGTTATATATATATATATATATATTTGCAAATCTCAAGTATAAAATTTGTTATAGTAAAATTTATTGTAAGGTATTATGCACTACTGGATTATTATTGGACAATCTAATTTCACAATGAAGATATATATTTTTTTCACAAATCTCATCTTATAAAATAATTTTAATTTTGTAAAATTGGATAAAACTTAAAGTTAGTCCACTCAATTATTCAGAATATAAGTAAGGACCGATAATTATCTAAGTTAAACGAATTTCGATATAAGTTAAAAAAAACTACTAATAAAACTAACAACTATTGCCGATAGAAAATAAAATGTAATATTGAAGAATTAACTTAAAATTACTTAAAATGCTACCCTTAATTTACTTATACAATTTATAATAAAAAAAAATCCATCTAATTATTTAAGCGGTGGATGCACTTATTAGCAGGACTTTTTAGTTTTATGTTTGGAAAACAATTGAAAGTCATAATGATCACCTGAAAAACCAATCAAAGTCTAGGCCCTTTCGATAATTGTTGAGTATTTTTGAATAAGAGGCTCTTGGTTAAATTTAATCAAAGTGTAATATTATTAAAAAATTCTAACGAACAATAAGAAAAGCACTGAAAACAATTCATTAAAAAACATGGGATGGGATTCATATTTCGCCTGAAGACACATCTAAATATTTTCTCCCTCTTTTATTTAAGATTAAATATATTTTTATTCTTTAATTTTTAGTAAATTTTGAAATTAGTTTATTTTGAAACTTTGGACCAATTTAATCATTTATCTTTTCAAATACGTAGATTTAGTTCTTTTGATCAAATTTTGTTAAATTTATTTGACATTTCAAACGTGTTTCATAATAGTATTTGACTTAATATTAAAACAAAAATATCTCAAATAATATAAACAACTCAAATACAATTTTGAAATACGTACGAAACATCAAATAAATATAATAAATTTTGATTAAAAAGAATAAATCCACGTATTTAAAAAATGAAGAACTAAATTGGTTCAAAGTTTCGAGATAAACTGATTCTAAGATTTAACAAAAATTAAAGAATCATAAACATATTTAATTCTCAATTTTACTTAATCTTGAAAACAGTGTTTTAAAAAAGCTAAAGTAAAAAAAAAAAAAAGTGTAGAGATATTTGTATCTAGGTGTAGCACCACGTTTTCACGAGTCTAAAAATACTTAAAAAGAAAAAATAGATTAAACATATTTTGAATTGGATGTATTTGAAAAAGAGGAGCATGTTCTCTGCCTAACAAGTTAAGAGAAGAAGATATCACTTTCAACTTTTTTTTGAGCAAGGCGTTTGGAAAAGAAGCGAAAGAAAAGAAGAAAGAAGAAAGAAGAAAGAAGAGAAGAGGGAGTGAAAGAGAAGCAGAAAGGAAAAGACAAAGTATTGATTAATCCCTGCATGCCTGGAAGAAGGTCTCTCCCAAAAGCAACAGTGGTTAGTACTTGGTAGGGTGGGTTAGCCTAAAGTATAATGGAACAGAAGAAAGGTAGCACATAGATTTTTTTTTCTTTAAATAAATTAAAAGTAGAATGATGAGTTAATGAAATATAATTAAAGCATAAACAAGATTAAAATCGTAAAGCTTACTGTTTTCCAAAGTGTAAAGCCAATTTGCTGCTTCCTACTTTCCGCTGTTTTCGCTTAAAGTCAGAAGAGAAGCTTATAAAAGCACCCTATTGGCTTCACGCTCTCATTAGCTCCATTTTCCATTCCTTTCCTCATTTTATTACGCCATAAAATGCAAAACCTTTTCTAGTTTTTTTCTCTTTTCTTTTCTTTTCTTATACCAACCAAAACTGCACACAACACCAACATAACACACCGCAAGTACTCTATTTTTTTTTTGGCTTAAAACACACACCCACACCACACACACAACAAAGAAAGAGAGAGAAAGATTAGAAAGATCAGAATCCATGTCTGACTCGCATCTAACTTTCTACTCTCCTTCGTCCATTCTTCCTCTTCTCCCAATCTTCTTCTTCGTCTTCTTCATTCTTATCAAAAGAAAACAAACCAAACCCAGGCTCAATCTCCCCCCCGGTAACATGGGTTGGCCATTCCTCGGTGAAACCATTGGGTATTTGAAGCCTTATTCTGCTACCACAATAGGGGAATTCATGGAGCAGCACATAGCAAGGTAAATAAATTACTTAACCACCACCAATCGCTCCAAAACTAAAAAAGCTTGAATATTTTTGCATAATGAACATGATGGCAATGTTTGTTTTCAGGTACGGTACAATTTACAAGTCGAAGCTATTTGGGGAGCCAGCAATAGTGTCAGCAGACGCAGGACTCAACAGGTTCATTCTACAGAACGAGGGGAAACTGTTCGAGTGCAGCTACCCCAGAAGCATTGGTGGAATACTCGGGAAATGGTCCATGTTGGTCTTAGTTGGCGACATGCACAGAGACATGCGGGTTATATCACTCAACTTTCTGAGCCACGCCAGGCTCAGAACCCACCTCTTGAAAGAGGTGGAGAAACACACCCTCTTGGTTCTAAACTCTTGGAACCAAAATTGCACATTCTCGGCCCAGGATGAAGCCAAGAAGGTACTTTTTGTTTCACCTTCAATCTCATGTTTTTTCATGTCTGTGTCACTCTCAATTGGCTTTTTTGCAAATCACAGTTCACCTTCAATCTCATGGCCAAGCATATCATGAGCATGGATCCTGGGGAAATCGAGACAGAGCAACTCAAGAAAGAGTATGTCACTTTCATGAAAGGGGTGGTATCCGCGCCATTGAATCTACCTGGAACTGCATACCGAAAGGCGTTAAAGGTAACAATAACAATAATAAATATAATAAAGAATTGTTTCATTTTTTGGTGATTTTTTTAATCCTGTGATGTCTGTCCATGTTTCTCAGTCTAGGTCCACCATACTGAAGTTCATAGAGGGGAAAATGGAAGAGAGAGTGAAGAGAATCCAAGAGGGAAACGAGGGTTTGGAGGAAGACGATCTTCTGAACTGGGTTTTGAAGCACTCGAATCTCTCGACCGAACAGATTCTGGACTTGATTCTTAGCTTGCTCTTCGCCGGCCACGAAACTTCGTCGGTAGCCATAGCTCTAGCCATTTACTTTTTGCCCGGTTGTCCTCAAGCTATGCAACAGTTAAGGGTAAGCAAGTACAACCATGACGCCACGTCCAACAGTATCTATCGACACTTTTCTCACCCTGTCCACCTTCTCACACATACTTTACTTTCGATAATTACCTTCTTTTTTTTTTTTTCACTTTTGTGCAAAATAAACAGGAAGAACACAGTGAAATTGCCAGAGCCAAGAAACAAGCAGGGGAAGTGGAACTCACATGGGACGATTACAAACGCATGGAATTCACTCATTGTGTAAGTGAATGTTTTTACAGTACTACTACACAACTCAGCAGTTGCAACAGAACGGCATTATTATTATAAGTACATTTGATAACACAAGCAAAATATAAGATTTGAGTAAAGCAGTTATGAAATTGTCTGTTATATTCTGTGAAGGTTGTGAACGAGACACTGAGGTTGGGAAATGTTGTGAGGTTTCTCCACAGGAAGGCTCTGAAAGACGTGAATTATAAAGGTAGGGAATTTGTGTATTTGTTTGGTAGAAAGATGAAAAATTGTGATGGTTTAGGTGTTATGGTAAAGGGAAATTAAAGTGGGCGGAAATGGAATTGAAAATGGTGTGTGTGTGTGTATGTGTTTGAAAGGTTATGACATTCCATGTGGGTGGAAAGTCCTTCCGGTGATTGCAGCCGTGCATCTGGATCCTTCACTTTTTGACCAACCTCAACACTTCAATCCATGGAGATGGCAGGTCAGTTCTACTTATAACTATGGACAGCACGCGTTGTATAATTATTGTGCACCCCTTTTCTTCTTTTCTTCATCTTCTTCTTTTTCTTCAAAAGCCAATGCTTCATATAAAAAAATACATATATTAGGAAAAGGGTAAATAAAGGAAATAAGCAGAGGTCCCCAAGCACTTGAATCGGTCCTTGCGGTGGATGCCCACATGCAATCACTGCCTCACTGGCTCAATTTCTTTTTTTTTTTTTTTTTGGTGGGGTGAGAACAAAATTTAGTTGAAGTTGGGGGTGGGGATTTTGCCCAAAATGTGACCCCGTAATAGTTGCATGTGGTTTTCTAGTCGTAGCCCAATTAGCTGGGTGAGTTATCTTCCTTTCCAGAACAGAAACAGGTTTTTACGTTGGGCGCTTCTGAATCGGACCCAACATAACGTACAGAGGTTGTACGGTTTGACAAAATAGAAAAAGAAAATAAGGCTTCATTTCATGTCATCCCTTAGATCATTCTAGTTGACTTCCTCCAAACCCCGAACACTTAACTACCTATATATACCCTATACTTCATAGCTAATTAATCACCACCTCCTTCCCAATTCCCATTACTCATCGCCAAAGCACATGCTTCTAAAGTTGTAACCTAATCACCTACGGTAGTCCCCCCTAAGGGAAGGTCAAGATTAGGATTATTAATTAATTAATTAATTGATTAAATAATTAATGCATACGATGATTTGTAAAGAAGAAAACGTAGGACATACTAGATATAGATATAGATATGGTAGTTTTATGGGTAGGCAGCGTGGGGGTTATTTTTGAGTTATGGTGATGCTTAGGGGGGTAAGAAATGATGAAGTGGGTCCATCCATGCAGCATGCATGTATTCATCCATCCATCTGCATCCTTTAAGTTAAGGGTAACAGGAAGGTGATGGTGGGTTGAGAATTGAGATGATGAAGTGTCATGATCGGCGAAGGGGATGTTGTGAACAGTACGGAGGTGGGTCCCGATGGATGCGATGGATGATGATGAGCATGGGTGTTTTGTGAACGTGTGGCCAGGTCCTGAGGTTCCAGATCATTAATGCCCATGTGGAACTGGGCCCCATACCTGCACGTGCATCTCTGCTTTTCCTTTTCACAACCTGCTCCTTCCTCCCTTTTCTCATCTCAATTCATTCATTCATTCATTCAACCGAAATAAAAATTAAATAAAATAAAATTCAGGATAACAATTATTTTTCCTCGGATTTATTAATGTGGTTTTTCGTTTTTCGCATGATTCGTGTTGGCAACTGGATATTGTATTGATTGATGTTGGTGGTGCAGAACAATGGCGGTCGTGGTGGGAGTTGTCCAAGCAAGAACGCGGCAAACAATAACTTTCTGCCGTTCGGAGGAGGTTCACGGCTGTGCGCGGGATCGGAGTTAGCGAAGCTTGAAATGGCGGTTTTCATCCATCATCTCATCCTCAACTACCACTGGGAATTGGCCGAAACAGATCAGGCTTTTGCCTACCCTTTCGTGGACTTCCCAAAGGGCCTACCCATTAGAGTCCAAGCCCATTCCCTCATTTGAGCCATAACTTACTTAGTTCACCACCCAATATAAAAAAAAAAAGTAACTCCAACCAACCTAGCCCATCCAAAATTCAATCTCAACTACGTGAACAAGAGTTTGGTAGAGTTTGGTTTGGTTTGGTTTGGTTTCATGAGATTAAAAGAGTTCCTACTTTCTCTGTGGCGTAGGAAGGGAAGACAAATATTAAGTACAATTGTACAAAGACAGGGATTAGGACCACTTCTTCCCTTCTCTTTTCTCTTCTCTTCTCTTCTCCTTCCCCTCTCTAGCCTGTACTAGATTTTTACTACCCACTCACTCACATTGTACATTTTATATATTCCCCCACCACCACTCAATATTTATTCTTTTTTTTTTCTTATTTTCCCACTATTGTAATCTACCACCTTTTCTTACTATATATATAATATATATAATCCCGATTATCTTTTCTGTAAAAATCCATCCATATTACGTTCTGTTGCTTTCCTTTACGCCAACGCATTTCGTACGTCCCCAACATCACCCCGTGCAGGACACAATTATGGAATATGTTGTTCACCTTTCAATCCAACGTTGTTTATCACATTATTCTATCTTCACACACGCCTTGCAAATTGCTCTTTTAAAATAATTTTCAAACCAGAAAGATACCACGCATTAATGCCGGGAGTTGTTTCTTTTATTGGTTTCACATACGCTATGTGTAATACTTTATCATTTTTTTTTTCCTTGTGTTGGGTCAAAGAAGGAGAGGTTCGCAATCTGGGAGGCAGATTCATTTGTTGTTGGGTGTGTAGTGGCTATAAATGTTGAGTACTGCAACGAATCATAAACCAGAACCAAAATAAGATGTGAATCGGTTCTTTATGCAAGAGGTGTGTGTGCGTGTGTGTGAGAAAGCATGCACGATTTGTTGAGTTTGGTGTAACGTGGTGAATTGAGAGGACATGGAAAGAGTAATTGGTGAAGGACCCACTCCAGGCTCTTCCATTCACCAGCATTCGGAATGTCTCCTATTTCTTGAGTTTTTTCTTCAACTATTAATTATTATTAGAAAATTAAAAAATTTACCCTCCATGCCTTAATCGTAAATAGTGGTAAATGAGAGGGTTATGTTTGGCATTTAGCGTGATTGTTGTTAGGTTAAGTTTCGCTTTCTGATCGCAGTGATGTATCTTTTCAGAAGCAGTGGCCTACGGAACTGCACGTTAATATTACGGAGAGTCACAGAAAAAAGTTTAGAAGGGTTGGGACTAAGGACACTACGTACCAACCGTCTTCTTCAACTATACACATATAAAAAGCCAAAAATTGGCTGTTTCGTGCGTCTAAGTTTGAGGCTGAACAACAGTTATGAAGTGCAGAAAAAAGGTTGAGAGTATTTGTATTATAATGAGGTTTCGAAAAATATGGAGCCTAACAACAGGAACATGGGCATGAGCATCAATAATTATGCAACCGAGAAAACAACCATTGCTTGGATCCAAATCAAAACAAATATTTGCCTCACCGACAAATCCAACCTCTCCTGGTCCCGGGGATCGATAACGAATCAAATTACAGATACACCACTACGAAGTTTCATATATATATGTTTTTTTGCAAGTTAGTTATTTTCTGTTGGCCGATTATTTGATTGTATTTGATTAATTAAGAATTAGCATTATCTAAAGGTGATTCCACTGTTCCCACCACGAAGGTCCATAATGCAGGGCATAATCGGATAAGCGTTGTGCTGTTGTTTCCTTCGGTTCAATAATTAAAGCAAACACTGGTCCCAACAAAATGGGAAAATAATCGCCGATACCTAAAATTGAACAGCATCCCAATACTTAAAATCAATATATATTTTGATAGTTCAACGTCTGTTACGATAAAAAAACCTCTCCACAGTTACGATTATATTTTATGTCAAGTTATCAAAACAGTTGATTTAATCCATTTTTTTAATTATCAAAATCACTTAATGTCTTGTTATTTTACTTTTTTTGTTCTTTAATAACTGTAAAAATAATATTTTTTTTTGTAAAACAATTCTAATAGTTTGTAACATTTTTTTTTATATTTTTAATCTGATTCCATTAAATTAAATAACTCTTATTTTTACTCTACTTGTTCCTATTTATCTTGTTTTCTTTGATCATACCTACATATGTATATATGTAGCTCCAAAATAGTTGGTGCAGATAAAAATTAGTTTTGATTAACTTATTTAAGAGTTTAAAGTGTTAATTTCATTATCTTTTAAAACACTTTTTTATTTTTGCAGAAAAATACTTCTCCCCAAGCGTGCTATCAATCATCATCAAATAACAATTTTCTCTCTTTTTTTCTCTATTAATCAAAATGAGTACACTATAAAAATGGGCTTTTGATAGGCCCTTCCTTTTTCTCGGCCCAAACCCGTTAAAACATTGGATCCAGTCCATTTCATTTTCGTCTTCTGTTTTGCCATTTTTAACATCAATTTTAGTCCTTGGATGTGGTGGATTGAGCATTGTATTGGTGGTTTTACCTATTTGATTACATTTCTTCAAAGAAAAAATGTTTAGTCGTTGGATTCTTCGGAGATTTGTTATTTTGCGAAAAAAATAATGATATAACTGGGAAGTAGTTTAGGTAACATTTTTTCCTTTTTTTTTCCTTACCTCAAAAAAATACCATGTTCCATGTCAAAGTGGGCAAATAGTTAATTACCATTTAAAAAACCTAAAAAATATTTTAAAAAACTTTAAATAATAGCAAAAGTGAAGTGCTTTTTAGACTATGTTATTGAATTTACCTGGTCATGAATAAATTTTGAAACAAATATTGAGGTGATGAGTACAACATTAGGATATATCAAAAGTGAATCATTTGTATCATAAGAATTAAGCTTACTATCTTCAACCTTTTGCTGATTGTTGATGTGTTATTTTTCTTCACCGTGAAATTTAAGTTTAAGTGTATTTTTTTATTACCAAGCCAGTAATAAAAACATGCTATCTATTTATCACAACATGCTCGTGCAGAAAAACATTTGCGTGTATGATGACATTTTTTATTAGATGAATATTGGATTTAACATTAATTATCGTAACTCCAATTTACTGACCAATCTGGTTGGGTTAATGTTCTTAAAGTTACCAAATAAAAAAGAAGGAACCCTAACCCTAATTCTTTTATCGGATTTGGGCCTGTGTCCCTAAACATTATTCTGGATAATTAAAAAATATTATACTTGGGCCAAAGTTTAGGAAGTAACAACAGATTCTTATCACAATAAATATGGAGTATGAAAATAGTAACAATAGTGTGATGTTAATTGTAAGACTTAAAAAATTTGGTTAAAATCTCTTTTAACAAGTGAATTTCTGTGTAGATTATTTAATACGTATTTAACATTTTATGTCACACAAAATTAAAATAAACATCCGATTAAGAAGAAATCGTGCGCTTTTGTGAAGTAGGTTTAAAATTAAAGGATCAAAACATTTAATTAATCTTAAAAATAATTTTAATTATTAAAGTTTTATTAAATTGGGAGTAAAATTGGTAGTAAAATCCTACTTATAATACAAAGTATACCGTTAGTAGTAAAATTGTAGTGTAATGATGTGATTACCACTGAATGAAATCGAATTAAATATCTCCAATGCAAGTGTGTGCACCACGTGTTCGCCATTGGAGCGTCGTTCACTTTCTCTTTGTGACGGCGTGAGGGAACGAAAGCAGAGAAAAGAAGAGTAAGGTGGGAGACACACGCACAAAAAGAGAGCCGGAATCTACCGTTTTCAATCGGAGACAACATCAACTCAGCCGGAGAAGTAGAGTGTGCGGCGGAAATGTGGCGGTGCATCGCTCGGGGGCTTCGTGGAGCTGCTTCCACCACCAGATCCACCTCTAATCACCCTCTCGGATCTCACCTTTCTAGACTCTTCTCCGTATGAGAGACTCTCTCTTTCTTGACGATCTTACCATTCTTCGTTTTTCTCGTTTATACTTTTAACTCCGTGCACGTTCAATCACTTTGCGTGTTCTTTTACTTCAATTTATTTCCTTTCATTTTTACCTTGTGTATCTCTTAGACTGGATCTTTTACATGCAAATGATGTTTCACTGAACCTGAATCCTTTTTCCGTGCTGTGCAGAGTGGGGTTAACTCCTCGTACACCGTGGTGGATCATACTTATGATGCTGTTGTGGTAGGTGCTGGTGGCGCGGGATTGAGAGCTGCTATTGGACTTTCAGAACATGGGTTCAAGACTGCTTGTATCACCAAGCTCTTCCCCACTCGTTCTCATACGGTTGCAGCTCAGGTATGAGGGCTTTGCTAACATCTTTTTCGCTTGTTGATTAGTTGTACCGGTATTGTGACTATCTGTTCTCTTTGTGTTTTCGTTATTGGGTCTTTTGGCTTTTGTACTTTAGTGTAACTAGTATCCATGTGTAGAAGTTGTCCCATTGAAGTTTATTTATGAAAAAAAAAAATATTAATGGCTCTATGTGGATACTAGTTGAGAGAGATAGTAGCTTCCTTTGGTTGTGATGTCAATTTTAGGTATTTCTCGTGATGTAACTTAATTGTCCCCTAAATAGAGTCTTGGGTCACTTTGATACTGTTACCGCTTCCCTTCTTCAGAATTCATTCTTCTTGTGATATAATATGTTGTTTTGTTCGTTTCAATGATGGATGATGATTTAACTATTCCTCTGCCGTTGTGTGCTTTTAAAGAATCATTTTGAGATTGTCCCCCTGGCATCTTGTTCTGGTGTGCTTGTACAATTAGTTACAAATCATGACATAAGAAGTATTGGGTGATGCACCAAAGTATATTTTGTCGAAACTATCATCATATCAAGCCCCCCCACCCTGAATATGCTGGCAACACTAATTCTTGAGAATAAAATTCTGTATAGGGTGGTATAAATGCTGCTTTGGGAAACATGACAGAAGATGACTGGAGGTGGCACATGTATGACACTGTCAAGGGAAGTGATTGGCTAGGTACAAACTAACTCGATCTTTGAAATTTTACATCCCTGTGTGCCAAAAACATTTATAAATTACATTGCCTTATTGTCGGTCTAACTCTAATGAATAAGATAAGCCCGTGCCTGTTTACCTAAATGTGAAAATAAATTCGACATTTTTCTGTTTAATAGTATGATTTTTCCCTTGTTTCTTAATTAATGCAAGCTCTGTGGCCTACAGGTGATCAGGATGCCATACAGTATATGTGCAGGGAAGCGCCAAAAGCAGTCATCGAGCTAGAGAACTATGGTTTACCATTTTCCCGAACTGAGGATGGAAAAATATATCAGCGTGCATTTGGTGGTCAAAGCTTAAACTACGGAAAAGGTATTTCCCGAATTTAGGGTAGACTCAGTCTTTTTTCTTTTTTTTTTTTTTTTTGGGAAGAGACTTGATATTGGTATCCTTCTGTTGCTATGATACAGGAGGTCAAGCATACCGCTGTGCATGTGCTGCTGATCGAACTGGGCATGCTTTATTGCACACTCTCTATGGTCAAGCTATGAGACATAATACCCAGTTTTTTGTGGAATATTTTGCATTGGATCTTTTAATGAATAATGATGGTAAGTTTGTGGAAACAACTTGCTTTCACTTAGTTTGCAACCAATTCATCTAACAAGGTCTTAGCATTCATTGGCCTTGATGAGCAAATTTTTCAAGTACTTCACATTACAAAATTACTGACTGTAATTATGTTATCTATTTTAATTCTAATTGTTTTATCAAACTAGTATTCAATGGTGGGGGAGAATTTGTATGTTTTGATTGATGATAAAGTTAACTAATTTCTATATTGAATCTGTAGGCACTTGCCAGGGAGTAATTGCCTTGAATATGGAGGATGGGACACTACATCGTTTCCAAGCAGCCTCCACAATTTTGGCCACAGGGGTAACATAGCCTTCTTATGTTAAACAGTTTTTTTTTTTATTTCACTTATGAAGGATAGGTGAGATATTATATTATGCTTCAGGGTTATGGTAGAGCATACTTTTCTGCAACCTCAGCACACACATGTACTGGAGATGGCAATGCCATGGTTGCACGTGCTGGGATCCCTCTTGAGGTTTGTTTTTCTTTTGGGTTTCTTTTCCATATTAACTTGATTTCTTTTGGCATGAATCTTTTTTCATTCGCACACTTATCATAAATTCTGCAGGATTTGGAGTTTGTACAATTTCACCCTACTGGTATATATGGAGCAGGTTGCCTTATAACAGAAGGTCTGCAGTTCAAGTTTTATTTGCTACTTCTTCTTGCTTTTGTTTTTACTTTACAAGCACCTTCTCCAATGAAATTGGAATGCAGTGTTTTTCATTTTCTGATTTTAATTTTTGGATCTTTTAGGCTCTCGTGGTGAAGGTGGAATTCTCAGGAACAGTGAGGGTGAGCGGTTTATGGAAAGATATGCCCCTACTGCAAAGGATCTTGCATCAAGAGATGTAGTTTCAAGATCAATGACAATGGAGATTAGGGAAGGTCGTGGTGTAGGTATGCTGGCTTATACTGAAATATCCATGTCTCTTTATACAAAATTTTATATTAACTTATACAAAGTTTGGTTGCTATTACTTTGTAGACGTAAGGAAAATGTATGGTAAAGATGTATAACTTTTATGTCAAATCTCAAGTTATATTTTATCTTTAATTCCTAAAATTGAATGAATCATCTTAGTTGGATGAAAATCATGTCCTCTCATTTATAGTTTGATGCTTTTTTTCTTATCAAGTAAGCTTGTATTAACTTTTAGAAATTATTTTCAGGACCCCTGAAAGATCACATCTATCTCCACTTGAATCACTTACCCCCAGATGTGCTCAAGGAGAGACTTCCTGGAATCTCTGAAACTGCTGCTATTTTTGCTGGTGTAGATGTTACAAAGGAACCCATCCCTGTTTTGCCAACTGTACATTATAACATGGGCGGTATTCCCACAAACCATTATGGAGAGGTATAGTGATGCACGCAGTTTGAAATGGGACTTCCAATTGAAAGATTAAAAAATATACAACGTAAGAAAAAAGAGAAGAAAAATCTAGGATAATTAATCATGCTATAATTGTTGAATTTAAAGGGAGGGGAAGAGAGATGTTCTGCCATAACTGAAGCACTGTACAGTCAGTCAATTTCACTTGAGCAATCCCGCTTTATCTCCCTTAATCACTTAGACTCTGACTAGACTAAGGGAACTATTTCCCGGGCATTGAGTAAATTGGTGCTACTTCGGAAGAACTAATTCCAGTGAAAATGCATCTAACTTGTGATGAATGACTCCTTTTAACATTCGAAGCATCAACTGCAGCTTTTAACATTGTTTACTTCTATTGATTGTTTTAAATTAGTGTTCTATGCTTACTGTTCTCCAATCCCCATTCTTTTGTCCTTCATTCAGCTCTTCTCTTACTCGATATTTGATTAAAAGCTTGTGCATCACTAGTAATAATTGTTTGCTTTCCGTTTTGACAACAAAAAATATTAACATTCTCATTTCATTTTAAGCTGAATCCAAGTAATTATCTAATTACTGCTATTTGTTATGCAGGTGGTTACCATTAAAGGTGACAATCCAGATGCAGTGATTCCTGGATTGATGGCTGCCGGGGAAACAGCCTGTGCATCAGTCCATGGTGCCAATAGGCTCGGTGCAAATTCACTTCTGGATATTGTTGTTTTTGGTAGAGCTTGTGCAAATAGAGTTGCAGAAATCCATAGACCAGGCAAGATTCTTTTTCTGTTTGGCAATAAATTGTGTACACTGAAATTAGTATTATAATATTATCTGTCATCCATTTTGCAGGAGAGAAACAAAAGCCTTTGGAGAAAGATGCTGGTCAGAAAACAATTGCATGGCTGGACAAATTGAGAAATTCAAATGGTTCATTGCCAACTTCAAAAATTCGGTTGAATATGCAGCGAGTGATGCAAAGCAATGCTGCTGTGTTCCGTACACAGGAAACATTAGAAGAAGGTAATCCATTTCTTGTTATGCATATTTTATCCTCATGTCAAATCCTTTTTATTTTGTTGGTTCCTTAACTATCTCCTTAATCTGAACTTATATGCTGCATTGCAGGTTGTCAATTAATTGATAAAACTTGGGAGAGTTTCCGTGATGTTAAGGTCGAGGACCGCAGTTTGATATGGTAATTCCCATTTTAGCAAATGATGAATGACCCTAATATTTCATGGATGTTTAATTTTTACGTCTATTGGCTACATATTCACAGGAACTCCGACTTGATTGAGACTATTGAGTTGGAAAATCTTTTGATAAATGCTTGCATCACAATGTACTCTGCTGAAGCTAGGAAAGAGAGTAGAGGAGCTCATGCCCGTGAAGACTTCAAGGTGAGTTTTCTATCACTCATGCAAATTTCATACCATCAATATGAATAGTACTTAACTATATTATGTTGGATTCTGCAGGTTAGAGATGATGAGAACTGGATGAAACACACTGTGGGGTAAGTCATGTTTCATAAGTTATTTGGTTTTCTATTTACAAAAGCTGGCACTTGAGTAGTAAAGTTGAACTTGATTTTTTTATTTCTATTGGGAACCTTGATCCTTTTAGGTAATTTGAATTGATGGAAAGGAATGGGAGTGAGTATGAAATGGAAGTGGGATATTTGTTCCTGTACTTCGTTTGTTGAGATAGGAATAAAATGATAACATGATAACACTCCTTCATCTTTATGTTTGTTTTCCATTGCCTTGATTTAACCAATTTTGACCCAACCAAATTTCTGGGTTTAGCTGGGCCTGAGTAGGTGCTAATTGTCTAAAAAACACAAATTTGAGACTGATCAAGTGTATCAAGTGTTTTGAGCTATATTTTGTTGGTGAAATTGAATCCTCCTTCCGTCATTTTTATGTAATAACTAATCTTAAAACCGTAAGAGCTCCCATAAAAATGATTGGTACAAGTTTGCAGCTGCAATCGTGCTGTTAAACATGTTAATAGGGTAGATCCGTTTCAATGATCCTCAACCAGTTACGTTCTTTCGGTCTTTGAGCCTTTTGTTGCTTAAGAGCTGGAGTGCTCTCAGCTCTCGTGTATCGTTGGAGCATCCAAGTCGCTCATTAAGTTAATTCACTTGTGCTGGGATGATATTGTCATTAATTAAGCATGCTCCCTTTTTGGGTAGCAAATTAGCTGCTATTGCCTCTAACAGTGATCTTTGACACAATGAAAGTTAATTTAGATATGTAAGAATCTGGTATTTTGTATTAGAGAAGTTGGAAACCTTACTGGTGTGAGGGAGATATTTTGGTTGTATTACTGAACCCTAACTCTGACCAGAAGCATGACATTTGTCTAGAAACTAACTACTTTAAGTTAAGAATGGAGGTCTGAGATGATCAACACCCTATCATGTCCTTTCAAGTAAGAACTATGTCAGCTTGAAATACAGATGAAAGGGATCAATGTTTTCACCATGACCATTAAGGGATGATTTATCGATCCAATATCAATTAACCAGCTATTCTGAAAGATTAAGATTAAGTGGGTGGAGTCGGCTAACATGGAGCTGCTTTTGATTACAGTTGTACTATTTACAATTATTGAATTGAGGAAAAAACTGTCAATAAATTTCATATGTTAGCTAAGTGTGCATTCATTTGCAGATACTGGGAGAACGAGAAGGTCCGGTTGGACTACAGGCCAGTGCATTTGAATACATTGGATGATGAGGTTGAATCATTCCCTCCCAAGGCTCGTGTCTATTGATTTCCTTGCTAATGGATGGTTAGACTTGTCGTCTCAATGTTAAATGACAGGAAAAAAATGCAATAAATTTTAATTTTTGATGATAATTGTTGCATTCGTCATCAATATTTGATTCATACTCCTGGCATTCTCAAATAAAACTGTATTTGCAGCAAAGAATCATAGGAATACAATTCTATTTAACTGCTTGTATTTTGACAAGCTTTTTGCAAATTTACTATTTACCATGTTCGCGTCTTCAAGCTTATAATTTTCTAAGTTTCGTGTTTATTCATAATTTTCTAATTTTGGTGTTTATTAATATTATTATTCTAAGTTTCGTGTTTATATTGGAAGTTTGTTTATCTACAACAGCACTGCATGAAAATGGAAAAAGTGACTTTCCAAACTCATGTTCGTTCGAACATGATGGCAGTCTCCTCTTTGTTACAGCTTTATGCACAACTATTCGGGCCCCTAAAAAGGTGCTTGTCGTCAAGTTGTTTGAACCATATGCGTGAACCAAAAAATCTTAGGCATATAATCACACTGTTAGCTTCTCTTGATTATCATTGAAGTAGTACACAAATTGAAAAAATCGTGTTAGGTTTAAGTCGAATATATGCAATTTCTAATGTAAATGAAAAAAAAAAACGCAAACAAAACAACGTTGAATGGATCAAAGCAACGCGGAGTGACATATGGATAAAATTATGATCAAACTCCGTTTCAGAAAGAACGATGAAATGAAAAGAGTAGATTTGTAACCCATTTATTAGATACCAGGGGCAAATTTGATCGAGTCTCATTCATCTCGCTCTCTGTATAATACACATTACGTGCATTACCTGCATTATTAAAATCCACAAATTTGCACCGCTTATTTATTTCTTTATTCTCTCAAATATATTCTTGACCTTTTCTCTCCCTCTTTAATTTCTCAATTTATTTTTTGTAATTTTAAAATTTTCATTAGTTTTATTCCTCTCCAGGAAACAGTCACTATCAATCTTTCAACTGCCCCTCTAATTCAGTCAATTAAGGGAACGATGAAAACAATTTTAAAAAATAGATACCTAGTTCAGTTTACATCGAAAAAAGACTACCGTGTTGTGCAAGAAGGAAAAAGATAATATATATACAGGTCATATGATTTAGCTATATGATTTGTTTTATATGATATACTTGTGAAGGGGGAAAAATGGTCTGACAAATCATGTTGCTCCGAGTCACTGAAAAAATCAATGCGTGCACCACAAAGAAGATAACAACAATACATAATACAACAGTCTATTTTGGTTCCAAGTTAAAATCCAAACAGAGCAGAAAAGTAAAAATGAACAACAACAATATCATAGCATGTTACATGGATAAATCCCTCCTCATAGATAACCTAATTATGCGTTGGCACTGGGCTGATTCCTCGCTTTTTCCTTCTCCTTCACCTCACTTCCCTGCGTCCTGTCATAAGCTTCATGCATATACATACCAAAAAAAAAAAAGCCAATAATTAAGACAAAAGAGAAAAAAAACACAGGAAGAAATTATACATTCATGTATGATAAGAAAACTAAACCTGGGTGATTTTCATGTATGCACTCATCCGTCTTAGGCATGCATTGTTTTCCACCATAAATTCCTCCAAACCCTTCTTCATCACACCTCGTAGAGTACCCTTCCCCAAACGAATGAGACATCGCATCTCTTCATAATATTCATCATAATTAACTCATTTCAGTATAATCAAGAATCCAGTGATTATCTTTCACTTATCGTCTAATCTAAGATCATATAAAATGCGACTCATGATGTGTTATAGAATCAAACATGTTGTTTGAACTCACCCATGTTTAGTTTCCTCACTAGGTTTCTGACTCTTGTCCATGTTATGATCTCTGCTGTTACTATCAGGTTTGGTGCAGAATCTGACTGCAGAAGCTTCCCGACCGAGGTTGGAAGAGAGGGAGCGTGGGAGTGAAACGTGTTGATAGGTTAAAACCGTTTTGATGGAGTGAAGCATTGCTTTTTCTATTTTGAGATGAATGGATCTTGTGATAGTCCTATAATTTCGAACAGTGCAAATCCTATTAATCCTCTGGTTCACATGCTTCAGAAAAAACATGAAGCAGTTTCATGACATGACATGTGGTGTGCTTTGGACGCTTGTCCTTCTCACAGACCCTCACGTGTCGCGTTGAGGCTGTTGAGCCTTCTGCATGCAAAGAATATTTCAATTCATTGTGTAACAACTCATAAACGCCACGTCCATCACTGTGAAGAATATGTATTCTATTCTAAATGCTTCTTTCTTTCTTGGTATGCAAAGAGTTCAAATTCATGGCTTTCTGTATTTGTTTGTAAATTGCAATTATAAAATAAGACATCCATGGATCGGCTTGACTGAACTAAGACAAGTTGCAGATGATCTCATTCTGATTTACCTTTGTGTTCTCAAACAAAAATGTTAAAGAATTCAGCTTGATGAGTTGGGGTGAAATATTAAAAGTATAAAAATCTGGAAACTTCCCAATATACCTAGATGGATAAATTTTAATACCTCAAATTCACTATTGAAGAAAAAAAAAAAGAGTAACTGTTTTTACACACTCAATTTTAAGGATTAAAAACATTATTTTTTTTCTCAGTAGTATCTTACTGAAATATAATTAAGTGTACAAACTTTAAATAAATATACTCTTGTTTACATGCTTTGATAACTAATTAATATGCGTATAAGTTTATTTTAATGAAAACAAAAATATATACTATTATCGTTTCTCATTAAAAAATTATAAACAAAATAATTCTATTTGAAGGGATAAAATATCTAGGACAATTCTTTTCCATCGTTAGTTTGTCACGACTTATAATTTTTCATATATAGTTTGTTTATTTTATTCAATGTGGGATTTTGATTATTCTTCTTTCATATGGTGACTCTTTTTTTGGTTATGGTTATGTGGTCAGTAACCTAAACCATTGGTTATAGTCATAGTAGAGATTGTGATTCTAGATATATGAGACATTAGTCTTACACATGTAAGGCATTTGATACCACTTTTACCCCAAAATCTTAAGGAAATAGTGTTATAGGTTTTTATTTTTATGTATTGTTTAACTTTGTTTATTCTATCCAACGTACTTTGACTTATACTTGGACTATTCCCAACAAACGCGAGGCAGTCCATCTTTACCTTTGACCCTAGATTACTCGTCTCAACCTTCAGCACGAGACAGTCTATCTTGATCTTCAGCCCAAAGACAGTCCATCTCAAATTTCATCCTATAACGGCCTGTTACAACCTTCGACCTGGATCAGTTTCGTCTCAATCTGTGGTCTAAGATGACTCGACTTAATTTAACTTTTGACCCAGGTTGAAAATGTTGACTTTAAAAGTTAATTAAAATTTTGTAGTATACCAAACTTATATTTGTTCCAACTCTGACCTACTTTGAGATGGAGCATAGGAAGTTCGAGATTTTTTTTGTTCCCTTGTTCAATAACCCCTAAAAGGTTGCTTATTCAAACGCTCATGAATCAGATTGAAAAATTCTATTCAAGCCTATCATAAGTTGCATAAAATTGTTGAGTCCAGCCTAGCAGGATTGAAAATTAAACCTTTGAGATAAAGCAAAATGTTGCATAGCAACGAACAATGGAGAAATTGTCAAACCCTTTTCGGACAAAGAGTGCCACTTACATTTGAAGACCCTACATGCTACACGGGTTGCACACTCAAGGCATAGGATGTCGGATACCCATGCAATCAATAAGCATACACTCAACTTTTGAAAGAGGCCAAAAATAATTTCGCGATCTTATGAGGGAGATTGAAATAGTCGATTGATCATGGTTATAAATTCTAGATTCTACATTTCTTTAGTTCGTATATAGAATTATATTTATCAGTGTGTGTATGCATAAGAGATAGAGAGGGAATTTAGTACTATAGGTAAAAAGTTTAACGTACATTTTTAGCATTATGACAAATATTTTTCTTTTCTATGGATATTCTTCACTACCATTAGGGTGATGTAGATCGGTTCTTGTAAATAATGATTTTTTAACATTTAATATAGTTATATGCTTAAATCAAAATTATTAATTGTTAAATTGGAACTGCTTCTAGTTAAATGATTCACGAATTATAATTATGGTTTTACTTGCACCTTATATGCTGACAAAAATATATAAACCCATCACTTTTATATGGTTAAGATATTTTTCTTAAGATAATTTATTTTATTTAGATAAATACGTACGTATGGATTGTTTAATAATTATATTAGGATTATTGGTACACTTTTGTTTTGAGGTATAATTTAATCTATAGTCTATAAGTTAATTTCAACCACACCTAAATAAGTTTTGCTTTATTGGTTTACCAAATGGTTGGATTGAAAATATCACAAAATCTTCAAAATCCGTACTTAGTTAGGATAGGAGTTAAAGTGAGTCTGGTTCAAGATTAATAAATTCTTACATATTTTTTCATATTTATAATATTTTAGATTACAAGTTGATTTCAAATATTTTTTATTAATTATAAATTGATATTTTTAGTTATTTGAACTTAATAAGAAAGTCATTGTCCAATTCAACTTATCTGAATATATCAATCTTAACTAACTTGGTTTTGTCCCGACTCAACATTATCTTATTTGAGTTTGACTTTTGTAACCTAACTAACATGACATGTTTGAACTTGGTTCAACATTAGCCTAACATGGATCCAACTCAACTCATTTTGATGTGCATCCAACTCAACTCAATTAAAGGTGAGTTTGGCTCAACTCAACCAAAGGTGAGTTCAACATGATTCGATCCAAGTTGGGCGAATCAACTTAGCTTGATGTGGACTCAGCTAAACTAAGGTCGAGATGGATTGGACTCAATTTAGCCAAGATGGCCCAGACTCAACTTGACAAAGACAGGTTAGACTAAACTTGACCAGGTGGACTCGAGTGAACTTGACCACATGTGGGCTCAACCGATTCAACCAATGGTAAGTTTGGTTCTACTCAACTTGAGGTGGGCTCAACTTAACTAGGCATAAGGTGGGTTTTACCCGACTCAATCCATTGTGAACCTGAATCTATTCAATCTGATGTGGGCTTATAACCCAGTCGAATGTGAGTATAACTTGAGTACTATAAATAAAATGTTCATATAAGATTGATAATACATGATTACAATCTATCCTCGAATTAATCTTAACTTAAATATCAAAGTGTCAAACTATCCGATAAAAAACAGAAAAAAAAATAATATAAAGGTGGAAACACCAAAAGTTGAAAATGTCAAACAGATTATAAAAATAACTTCAAAATTGTAATATTTATATTTTTAAATTATCAATGTGTCTCATGATAAATAATAATTCAAAAGAGTAGTAATCGATTTTCTTTTTTTCTACTCTTCCACGAATTAAATTAATATAAAATAATTATAATTAATTTAATGAGAAAATATGAAGTAATATTGAAAAATTAACTTTTCTTTAACTGCATAATTAATCAAACAAATATATGATTTTTTATGCAAAGTAATGACATATAATTTATCTCTATTATATTTAAATAAATTCCCGTTACCATTATATATTAAATTTTTATTTTGAGTATTTAATATATTATAAAGTTATAGTTTAAGATTTTTTTTAAAACACGCTTATTTATTGTTTTTATTATTATACTAATAAAAACAGCATGAGTGTTATTTTTCTATTGTAATAAAAAAAATAAAAAACTATTATTATTATTATTATTATTATAAAATTGAATATATATTATTTTTATAATTTTATTTTAAGTGGTTTATAATTATTTTATAAATAATATTTTAATTAAAAAATAGTTAACTTTGGAATAAATTAAAAAATATATATTAAGGTTAAACAAACTTTTATTTAAAAATAATATTGATATAATAATTATTTTAGTTTAAAAAATTATTTAAAAATAAAATTAGAAATAAATATTATAAAAAAAGTCAGTTTATATATTTTTTATTTCTTAGTATTTTTTGTTATAATAGGAAATTAATTTTCTTTCCTATATGATAATACATTGGTCAACACAAATAAAAAAAAACAGCTCAATACATATTATTATCCATCAATATTCTAAATTGCTTCAGCTTAACCCAAGGTACGAAAGATTCATTTAACATACATCAATAATGGATAATAACATACATTCAAACTAAATTATTAAGTTTATTGAGTATTGATAATGAACAAATATTGATTAAATCCTCAAAATAAAATTAAAGTGTGTTCCCTTCATTTCTTTTAAATATTCTTTTAAGATTATTTAAAAACCAATGAATTTTGGTCACTTTCATAAAATATTTATAATTTTTTATTTATATTTTGAGATCACAATAAAAATAAATATATATAAAAGCTAATTAAGAATACATGAATGATAAAAATATATATAATTAAATGATAATTAATATTTTTCTAAGATAACAGTTTAAAAAACATTTTTAAAAATATAATATTTAAAATAAAATAAATTAAAAACCTATAAACTTATTTAAGTTTAATTCATAAACAAATAAAAAAAGTTGTTGACCTGGTCAGTCAACAAAATACTATTTATTATTTAATATATGTAGGAACGTAAGGATAACGCAATCTGAGGCCACATCGTGCGTAAGGACCACGCGACCTTGAAAAGTTGGAAGCCAGCGCGTCATTGCCGTCCTTGTAGGGTTAAACACCAAACCGCCATTGTGCTGATCTTCTTTTACAAAAATACCCCTCTATTATTGTAAAGAGACAGATAACAAACAGCTTTGCCCCACCGATAAATGAGCCGCACCTAACATTACACGTCACAGAATCCCCACCGTCAACACAATCAATCTCAGCCGTCCGATCCCAGAATTCCATTATAAAAGAAACCTTAGGGTTCTCTATTTTCTCTCATTCAGCGCCTCTTCTTCTCAGCCTTATCTTCATAAACTCTTTTGCCATACCTACTCTCTGCAATTTCAGATCTATTCTTTTCCTTACCTCCGATGCTTCTTTCGTCACCGGATCGGGATGGATCTGATCAAGATCTACACGTCCATGGTAGTTTCGGCCTGGTTCGATCAACTTCATGTTGGGATTATGCTCCGGTTAGGTTCGGTCTTACGTTATTAGCGTCTTGATTTGTTATCTTCAATTTATATTATCGGCGTTTTTCATAGATCCGATGCATGGAGGCATAGATCTATGCATAGAGGTTTGCGCTTCTTGTTCGTCTTGCTTGTGTCGTGGGAGAGTCCTTTGGTCTTTGTATATGCCAAGCCTCTTGAGGTGTTTTTTGCAGGTAGATAATCCATGGAATGAAAGCTGATCCAACTATAGATTGATGGATCCATTTGCCGATGCTCCTTCGATCGTTATGTATGGATGCTTGTATCGGATGATTTGGATTGTTGAAGAAGCAGTGTTACTTGCTAGGCTGCATATGTTGCTGGTCTCAGATGTAAAATTATTGTATGATGTGAAGCTTTCAGGTGGAAATATGTGGATGTAGGAGATTTCGGGATGAATGACCTCAAAACGCTGAGTCGTTTGGGGTTGGGAGTCCTGAGTGATCTTGTCATCCGACCTTTGCCATGTCAGGTGCGCTTGCTTGGCAGGTCAAATAATTGTTAATAAAAAAAGTTTTGTTGGTTTCGGGAGAGATCGCACGGGAGTTGCCCGGGATCTCTCCCTCGTGTGGTGTGTGCTGTGCTCTCTTTCGTTATGCCTTTTATTATTACCTTTCTCTGTCGCTCCACTCCGTTATACATCTCTGCACCAGAGGGATTCAACAGAGGATTCGCTTCAACCAAAAGGTATTATTTATCAATTTACAATCAAAAGGTTAGATATTTCAATTCAAATAATTAAAGATAAGATAACAACCGTATACTTGTTTTTAAAATTTAAACAGCATCGTTCCAGGTTCAGTAGTCAACAGATCGAATAATTTGTGTCATCTTCCGTTAATTTGATTTAAAAGGTTGGTAATGTGAATAATGTCAATCTGAGCTTTTTGGTAATCTTATAGGCAGAAGATGCTAGGTGGAGTTCATCAGTAGTTACATTCTAAAAGGTAAAACGGGGTCTTTGTTTTCGAAGGTATTTTAATTATGAATTATTTATTTTAAGCAGTCATTAAGCCAGTTTTCATGAATCAACGATGGTACTCGATACTATTAACGTCGATCCATGCCTATTTAATAATTACTTCCTCATTATTACTGTCTTATCTATAAACGTCGATTCATGCTTATTTAATAATTACTTTCTTCCTTATTACTGCCTTATCGAATAAAATAATGCTTTATTGAAATAGCGCAGCAGTACTATTGTCATTTTGTTAATGTTCATTATTGTTTTATTTCACTTGAGGTGGGTTAATCTGGTGACATCTGCTTATAAAGATTGATCACATGTAGTATTGCCGGTTTAGTACCATATACTTGTAAATTTGATAACATGTAATAAGTTCAGCTTCGGCAGTCAATATTTGTAATGCAGAAATAGCTTATTTTCAAAGCGAATTATTTGAGGATTGTAGCATTGTTAAGCTTTGCCAATGAGATCTTCTGGCCAACATCGAAGTATCCGTCTTCAATTAAGTAAAGACGCTATATGGCTTCCGCTGGGGAAATATCACGGGGTAGGAGAATGCGATTATGATGAAATTATCTTGTGGATTGCAGAAGATTCTGATCTATGCTTGTATTTTTAACGTGAAGATGATTTCGGCACTCTACACGGAAAGTATATATTTCTTCCAATTTAATTTAGTTTGCATTCATTTTCCGAATTGAGTTGCGATGTTGTTATTGTTGATAAATCATGTTGTCAGTAGTACTGTTCAAAAATTCAATTATTAAGTTATTTTAATACTACCGTTATTTTGTTTATGAAACCTAGGTAGTATATATTTATAGTTATTTGTTAGAGAAAACTTATTAAGATACTGCTTACTGCACTTAATTTGTATTATCGTCAATTGGTTACACACATGAAAGGCTAATTCATGTTGTCAGTAGTACTGTTCAAAAATTCTATTATTAAGTTATTTTAATACTACGGTTAGTTATGTTTATTTATGAAACATGGATAGTATATATTTATAGTTTTGTTAGAGAAATCTTATTCAGATACTGCTTACTGCACTTAATTTGTGTTATCTTCAAAGATAAAATCAGCTGTGTTTGCCATTAAACTTTTGGTTTCTGCCTTACATATGAGTTATCTAATCAATTTATCTGCTATCTTTATAATGCGGAACTTTTGATTGTCAAGGTGCTTGTGCGCGTTGTGTTGATTAATTCGTAGGATGGCTTATGTTTTTCTATCTTGTTGAAGAGTTATAAGTATGTTTCTTGCTAGTATTATTTAGGAATTTATGTCCCAATTATCTATCTTTTGTATTCTCAAATTTTTTTACACCATAATCAATATTTTTCTAGTGTAATCAAAATATTATAATGTTATTGACCGACAATATTAAATAAAAGAATATTCTATTTAAAATTAGTAATATTTATAATTTTGGAGCCAGTTGAATGATGTGCCATAATTACTATTAAAGGCGAGCATTCACTTCCTCAATCGATTAACGTCAATATTGCCGAAAATAGCTTTTGTTTTGGAGATGTTAAAAATAGTTGTTACTTTTTAATTACTGTTTTTTATATATTAATAAAATTACTCTTGAAATGAGAAGTGGAATTATGAAAAAATTATATCATGGAAGTAGAATGTTTGCCGAGTAACCCAAGTCGTTGGCTAAATTTTTTGGCATATTTGAAAGTATAATTACTGAAAGCCATATTTTATTATATACATTATACACAAAGTAAAACTTGTTTTTCAACCTGAGACCTTATTTTCTGAATATAATGAAAGTTAGTTGTGTTGGATGTTTGTCTTGTTTAAGAAGGGTAGTTTTTTGGTAGTTATAATTGTAATTATTTAATTGAATGATAGATCTGTAAGCTCAAAACGGTAGAGCGATCAGAGCATTTCGTCTAATGGCGACCTTATGCTCTGGTAGGATGGTGGTTCGAATCCACCCTGATCTGATTATAATGCTTGATCTAGATTTGTATATACTTGTGCTTTTTTAACTTAGTATAAGGTAAGTAGATGGCAATTTTACACGAATTACTTTTTTTTTTTGGTTTAGTTTCGCTTTTGATTTTGAAGGTTTTCGTAGATGCTTCTTATGTTCCTATTTTATTATAATTTAGCCAAAAGTGAAAATGAAAAACTGACAGATTATTTTAAGAAATAATGAAATGTGATTAAATTTATTAAAAAATTGGTATATTATCACTTTTACATAAATTTTGAATATAAAGATTAAAAGGTGTTTGGTACTCTTTAAGGTAGAGTTTTCTTAGCTATTTAAATTTTAAAATAGTACTTTTAAGGCTCTTTTATTTAGAAAAAGAAAATAGTGCTTTAAAATTATAAATTGATACCATCCTTTTGCATTCAAATTAAATGTGAAATGTTTTATCTTTTTTAATATGCTTTTAATGAAAGTAATAATACCACCCTTTTACATTTATAACATAAATTGATTTTAAATTTATAAAAATGAAATACGCTGTATGAAATTAGTTTGAATTGGAAACATTTTTAAACATAGAAGTGATTTTGAAGAAACAGAAAGTACAAGGGGTAGAAAATTTCGCTCTTTAATACCGGAGTGTATTATTTTTCTTGGTTTTATTATTTTTTAATTAATTTTAGTTATATATTTCACTAATAATGTTGATTAAAAAAACGGTGTGATTTTAGTTATATATTTGAAGAATTGAAAAACATTTTTTTATTAAACAATATTATTTGTTAATCTAAAAACACGTAATTACTTTTATTATTTGTATTTGTAAATAACTCTTACATAAATAAAAATTTTCCGTTTTAAAGAAAGTTATATATTTTAAAACCACTTTCTTTAAATTATCTACAAATTTAATTAGAACTTATTATCATGTAATAATAAGTCATTTTTCATTTGATAAAATAATTTAATTTTATCAACCATCTCGTAAACATTCTTTGCAGAAAATAATGTATTTAAATTTGTTTACAATAATATTTTTATTTTTGTAGAAAATTATAGTTTATTAAAAATTTGAAGTGTATTGTGTACTTAAAATGAATGTTAAATATTGGTAAATTTACGAAAATTATTACAGAATTTCAATTTCTCTTGAAAATGTCAGAATTTCGAAACTCTGCTCTGTGCCGTTCATTGTATACTGGTTCGTATCTTGTCTACATTCATTTATTCTCTTATCAGATTTAGGTTTGATTACATCAATTTATCTTTCTACTTTGATTTCATTGATTTTCCTTGAATTGATTTATTCATGAAGGACTTTGATACCGATTTGTTTCACTGTCTGATTCTTGAGTCAAATGTAAAAGTGAGACTGAAATTAGATTCCCAGGGCGAAAGCAAGGTCTCAATGATAACAATGTTATATTATTAGTTATATACCTAAATCCTCCCAGTTCAATTCATATCTTCTGCATAGTTTCTGTTAGGAATGTGTGAATGTTCATAAATAACATGGATACAGGATAACAAATGCTTTCGTTACTTTAAAATTATAATAACTTTATGTTAAAATTTTGGTTTAATTTAGTCTTTCAATTTTAAAATTTTGGTTTAATCTAGTCTTTCAATTTTAAAAATGGATAAATTTAATTATTTTAATCCAATTTTGTTTAGTTTATTTGATATTTTAAATTGTTCTTAAGCTACACTAAAGCGGAAATGTGTCAAATAGTATAAAATAAAACTATCATTAAAAAAACTTTTGAAATGTCAAATAAAATTAACAAAATTTGATGAAAATAACTAAAGTTACATATTTATAAAGTTAGAGAACTAAATTAGATAAATTTTTTTAAAAATGAACTAATTCCAATTTACCTTAAAAAGTAAAAATATATTTAATATTTGTTTATACAGAAACACACAACACATTATATTGTATAGGATTCAAACAGCCTTTTGTTTACGGAAGAAATTGACTAGAGGTATTAGGATGTTATATGAAGTTTTTGGGTTGCTTTTAAATCGACTACTTTTTTGTTTATGTATATTTGCACTGTTTCTATTTATTTTTTGCTATAAATTAGCAAAGGTTGTGATTGTTCATTGAAGATGTTAATGTAAGTGATACAATTTGTTTGTGGAAGAGGGTATGGAGCTCAATCCTCGTATGTGTTGATGCTAGGATGCGTTAGAAAATAAACTTTGATAGTAACGATAAGGTGTAATTATTTACTCGTTTTTTTTTTCCCAGAATTATTATAAGGGTTAAATATGTTTTTGGTCTCTCAAATTTCAGTAAAATTTGAAATTAGTAATTCTTCAAAATTTTTGACCAATTTAGTCATTCATTTTTTAAAAATGCGTGAATTTAGTCATTTTAACCAATTTTTATGAAGTTTATATGACGTTTTAAGTGTATTTCATGATAGTATTTGAATTATTTACTTATTTACACCGTTCCACACATTTTTGCTTCAATGTTAATTTAAATATTATCATAAAATGCATTTAAAATGTCAAATAAAGTTAACAAAATTTGGTAAAAAGAACTAAATACATGCATTTCTAAATATGAAAGACTAAATTGGTATATAAAATTTTAAAAAGAGACTAAATTCAAAATTCACTGAAACTTGAGAAATCAAAAACATATTTAACCTAATGTCAAGATTAGAAAGTGATTGCTTAATTGAATTTGAATGTATTACAATAGACTCTAATTTAATTTGAATATCAATTTTTAAAGTATTTTTCTTTTAATTTCTTAAGTTCATTTTTTTAAATAATAGTGTTGTTTAGCATCAATCGACTTTCGTAAGTAAATTTCGCAAAAATAAACTAAAAATAAAGACAAAAGGAAGGTATACAAAGACTAAAGTGAGAGAGGTCGTAGTTTTTTTAAAGAAAAAAAAATGTCATTTTGGTCTTTGAATTTATACCATATTTTTACATTAATTTCTAAAATGAAGAAAAAAAAAAGTCTTTTCAAAGTATGATTCAAAAGTATCATATCAATTCAAAATTAAAAAAAAATGTGACCAGAGTATATTTATATAATAAATTGATAATAAAAATTAAGTTCATGAATTTATTTATATGTTAAAATCTTATTTGACATATTTTAGTACCAAACATCAATGTAATAAACCGCTTAAAGAGACGAAAGTGGTTAATTACTATTTTTGTAATCTTTTACACTTAAAATGATAAAAAAAAAACTCACGTAAAGTTATTTTAAGTGCTCTCACTTTTTTATATATTTTTTTTACAATTTTTTCAAAAATAAATCATATCATTAATAGTTTTTTACATGCGTGTTTAAATTCAGAACATACTATTTGTAGAGCAGAGCAGAGGGACTTTCTCACGCATACATGATTTAATTTCAAGTTAAAAAATTAGATTTATACATTCTTGTAGTTTTTAAGATTCGGAATAAGTTTATTTTGGGTCTTCAAATTTAAAACCAACTTTTTTAGTATTTGTAATTTCAGAAATCTTATATTTCAAATATAATTAAAAAATACATTATATTCAGATCAATAAATATTTATTTCAATGTATTTAAATATGAAATATTTGGACAGAAAAATTCAATATTTATTTTAAATTATATGAATTAAGAATATCAATTTTAAACATGAAAGACAAAATTAAACTTTAGTCCAAGAAATTGAATAATGTTTTAAGTTAAATATTTTAGGTTTAAATACCTTTTTCATCCTATCCTATTTTTGTAGTGTTTGTTGCGGATGATCCTCATCTTGAAGTAAAATGGTCCTCATTTTTACCGAATGTTTAAAATGGTCCTCATTTTCGCAATTCGTGTTTTATTTGGTCATTTTCTGTGACGTCGTTTAAATCAGTAACGGAGCACACTATACATGTGACACTGTTTGTATTACGTTGCATCATGGTGTTACTACTGTACAGGGGTGGTAATTTAGAAACCATGCAAAACATCACAACAATCCAAGCATAAACAAACCCCAAAATAGAATTACGAAAACCCTAAGCAAAAACAACCCAGAAAACCCTAAACCCACCTACCTCGTTGATGATGATTAAGTGGAAAATTGAGATGAAAAGCGCGACTACAATCCAATGATGAAATGACAATTATTAGCTGTTTCCTCTAAATCCGAGCTCAAGAAAGACGAAGATGAAGAAATCGCCTCCAACGAGGAAGAGCGCGACTGCAATCCAACTCAAGACCTAATTGCAAAATTTCTCCCAAATTGAAAAGTTAACGTTAATTAGCATCTGCGAAGTACATGTAACACACTCCAATACAACATAGTACAAACAGTGCCACCTGTACAGTAATCTGTTACTAATTTAAACGGCATCACAGGGAAAGACCAAACAAAACACGAATTGCGAAAATGAGGACCATTTTAAACATTCAGTAAAAAATGATGATTATTTCAAACATTCTATCAAAATAAAGATTATCCACGACAAAAACTACGAAATTGAATAAGAAAAAAGTATTTAAGCCGATATTTTAACTGCAATCGTAAGAGTTAACATTATCCGATTGGTAATCTTATATTCTTCAGATGACAGAACAATTTAACAAGACAACTCAAATCTTAGATGACTACACTAATTTCCACAAAACATAACAGATATTCCTTCACTAATTTCTCTGTTATAATCACTGAATTATGAATCTGCAGAATGTTAACATGTACAAGACGAACTGACACAGAAAAGCAAAGATGAATCCCAAAAGTAAATATGAAACAACACAGAGAAGATTCGATTACAAATCCTTGAAACACAAAAACCAGAAAGAAACAAAACACATATCACCATCCCTGAATTGGCCACCGTTTATCTGGATCGGGAAGCCAAGAAGAGCGTTTCTTCTCCTTCTTTACCACCCTCTCCGCCACCTTATTAGGCTCTTCCTGGGGAGATGAAATTCTCGCAAAGGAGAAAACTTTACCAAGAAGCCCCGCACCCCTTTTATTTTTCTTGTACTTTTCACTGAAATCATGTTCACCACTTAGCCTCACCGACTGAGAGATTCTCTCGTAGCCACATTCCGATGTTACATATTCTGATGAAAACGGTATTCGGTGTGACTTCGACAACCTGAAACTTCTGCTGAACTCCATCAACCTAGACTTCTGGTCTGTTATTTTCTGTTTGGTTCCAAAATTGGTTGAGTTCCTGGAATTATGGTACTCGGGAAATGGTGGGATGATTAATTGTTTTGGAGATTTCTACATTTATTTGGTTGGAGATTCTTTCGTCTGAAAAGGAAATAGAGAGTCAGTTCTGGAAGGATATTATTCAATTGATGCGTCCCAATCCGCACTATGCGTAATGGGGGTTGATTCATTGATTGATGTGACTTTAGTGTTTGCAAAATATTAAATATAGTAATACATTAATACATATCGCTTTGATCCATGCTCTGTTTTGCTTAAATTGTTGGCTTTGACTTTTTCCGGGTGGTGGAATTCAATCCTCAAAATCAAACATTGTGTTGCCGAGTTGACGATAGGAAAAGCAAGTCTAAGGAGAATGAAATGTTAGACTGGATCATGGAGGTTCAGACTCAAGTCTTGCCTTCAGACCTTGGTCTGAAGAATTCAGAAAAATTACGATCTTAAAAGTGCAATTATAATCTAGAAATTAGTTGCCAATTCTGATTGAACTTTTTTATTCAGTAAAAAAATACAAATATGATGCGTTTAAGGTTTCGTTCGCCACCATTGATATTCCATCTCAAAATTCACAATGTTCCAATTACCGAAGTAACCTCAAAGTGATCGAGTGCATTACATACATCCTGTGATGTGTTATGATTGACTGTAAGATTGGTATCAAGAGCTAAGTTGCAAGAGGCTAAGAGGAGTATGAAGAAAAAATCGGGCTCACGCCTCAGCAATTGATGACATGATATCCTCAAAAGCTACGAAATTTATTAGCCCATGTTTACAGGCTAATAATGTGTTTCTAAACGTGCCCTTATCGTGAATCATGGATGTGCCTTACCTGTCATTGAGCAACCTCACATCACGAAAAATAAAATCCATTTTTCTGTAGCAGACGAAACCGCATTGACCATATATGTCAAACGTATGTGACATAGGAAATCATAGGTTGCGGTACCAGAATGTTTACGAGACAAACAGCACTTGGAGAAGCATCGGCATTAAATAGCAAGAGACAGCAAAACAACGCGGCCAACTCAATTAAAATAATTAAACATGATGCGACATATATCTGTAAATATAATTATCCTTTGTCACGGAAAAGATATAATGCTTAATTTCCACCAAAACAAATTAAACGTCATGGCATGAACTATGAGTGGTAAAGACCGGGTCAACCCATAAAAAAGACTGTTTCAGCACATTCTGTAGTGGAAGGTACAAAGGTATGACATGATGATGCCTAACTTGATCTACATACATTATCACATGCTACATCCAATGTGAAGAAGTTGGGAGTCGAAGAGATAAAGCCTCTCGAAAGGTACACACCATCCAACTAATTTCCATACATATGGACTACTTTTTATAACATCATAAGAGGTAAATGCCCTGTACAATAGTTATTGATGTATTATGTCTCGTTGCTCACAGTTCATTGGAGTAGAGGCACTCATCCACAAGCTGGCGGAGGTTGGGATTCTCCAAGGCAGCAGCAACTCTTTCTTTATCATTTAACTGCTTGTTGACTGCAAGAGGAAGATTTCAAGAATTATTATGTTGTAGGAAGAAAGGAATCCAAAGGAAACTGTTGTTTCTCAGTGAGGTACAGGGGTAAAGTAAAAGTGTCATGAAGTTGACGGGCATAGTGGTTTCGGAGAGGAAAAGGCCTAAATGAGAAGGTTAAAAAGTTGAAGAAAAGAGAGGAAAAGTCTTGATGCTAGGAATGGATCATCTCATTTACAGGACTAGTCATGTTCAAATTCTCTCTTAATAGACATTATATAGATCCTTCTATCTAATAAATGTCCATCAAATCTACAAGATATGAACATGACTAAATCATGTCAAATTTTGCCACGGGAAAAGTCTTAAATGTCGTTATTTTAGCAAATTATAAACCTCACCAGATTCTTCGTCAGCATGAGATCCAGGTGAAACCTTGATGTCCACCTGCCAAAAGAAAAATTAGAATAATGGATGGGATAATTATCAGACAGGAGACAATCTAAGCAGAATAGAAATGAATTTTCAGCATTGAGAACTAAAATCAACATGAAAAGAAAGAAAGCCTGAAGGAGCAAGGGGAACTAACAAACCACCAACCGTAAAAGCCAATCCTAAATGCTTGCAATATATTTGGATGACCACTGTTCTTATCAATAAGAACCAAAACAAAAAAATCAAGCGTAAAACTTAGAAGTTAGCACAAGACAAGGAGATGATAGACCTGTTTTAGAGAAAATAACAAATAACAAGGGACAGAACAAAGCAAGGCAGTAAAGGTTACACTTCACTACAAACAGGTTTGGCAGAAAATGGTGCAGAGGTCTCAGGCAGTGTTTTAGATCAAATGGTGGTATGTGGCAGCCAGCCTCAAAAGTGCTATAGCAGGATAGTAGCTATTATGAAAATTTCTGTCTGGTTTATATAATATAAACTACATATAAATTCTCCAAAATGATAAAAATTACTCAAAATTCAAGTCATTGAGAGACTGGTTGTATAAATTTCTCTATAAACATTCTCAGGAGAGAAAAAAAGCTAAGATCTGTATGTAAAGTAAAATTAACTTGGCACAAACTAATTTATAAAAACCTTCTCATATTAGCTTTTTCTAAAAGTATTTGTAGTGAAATTTATCCAAATAGACTCATAATTAACAATAAAAGTCATAAGTGCTTAAACAAAGGCCACATGTAAATAAACATAAAAAAGTCAAATACAAGTTTACAAGTTAGGAAGCATCAACCGTCATCTTCTAAACCAAAATTTAAATCCCAAAATTAGCCCCCACCCCTCCAAAAAAGTCTTAACTTCTCTGATCATAAAGCTCTTTTCGGAATCAACACATGGCCCTGCTATCCCATCTGATATGGCTGCTACAGCTCTCTATGCTTCTGTATTGCACTATTTAAAACCGTGGTTTCATGGATACACAGAAACTATGGAGAGCAGAGACTGGAGAAAACAAACTGTCACAGCTGGCCATGCTAGGAAATGCTGGAAAAGCGTGAATGTTCCTCTAAAGAACAGTAGGTGCTAATTCATAACAGAGTGCACACAAGTGACTGAGAGTAAAGTCCTAGTTCTGACTAAAAGGAGGGGTAAAAGCCCAAATCCACTCCCAAGACAATGCTATTTCACGGTTAAAATAGGTTTTTTGCAGCTCATTCTTGTAGAACCTGCCTGCTCCAGCCATGATTTTCTGCATTTCTGTCCGCTATTGCAGCCGCTACTTCAAACTCAAATGCTGTTCAGTATATCCAACCCTATTTAATAAGTTAGAATCCAATTCACTCAATGATTATCTTCATTATTCCATCCCCAAGATTCATAACCACTCTGATTCTTGTGGCGTCAAATTCTTGTCAATATGCATAATGGAAATGGACCCAGGTCCCATAACTTATATACGAAGGAAAAGACAAATAAAAATACCTTCTTTATATTTTGATGGAGCGAATATCTTAATATACTGAAATGAAAAAGAAATACAACACTTTTTCCAGGAGATCTGCGTAGGAATAATGCACATTTCACCTTTATCTATCAAACCAAACCAATCACAACACAACAAAATTGACAAATCTGCATAGGTAAAATATTGAACCCGATTCAGATGCGAAGCATTCACGGAGTTAAATCTCGGATACATATTTTAAGGATTAAATATGAGTCCTCTGATCTTCATCCAGTGGTTCACTAAGCTTGACAGAATGCATTTCAAAATTGACATACTTCCTGAATGGTTAAAATCCTTGGGCACATAATTAAAAGTTTGATTTAGAAACTACGACTTAACCATCTTCATCCAACTGTTTTAATTGATTGTGTGAATGCATTAGATTGAAATTCCAGAGAACAGGAAGTTTAAGCCAACAAAAACCTATTCGCTCCATTTATTTTCCAGTTTCTTCTCCCGTTTTTTTCACACTTTACACGTTATCAATTCCCAACAAGCTCTTAAGCTTCAAAAATAAACAAAAAAAGAAAGCAGGATATGCAACCCACAAACAAGACACCTCATACATAACATCATAGATCAACAATTGAGAAAATAAAAAGCATGCAGAAGCGAAAAGGAATAGCAGGGAACAAACTTTGTAATGAGGAGGAAAGTAGTGCTTCAGTTTCACTCTCAGGCAGAGACCAATAACCGTGGCCATGCTACAGTGCTGAACGGTCGGCGTAAACGTTATCCTAAGCAAAGATAATTGAAAAGTGAACAAAACCAATAAATTAATAAATCCTAGAAAGAGAAGCTGAGGAATTTGAAACTCACAGAATTCGGCCTAATTTGTCATCGACGGTGATTGATTCCTCGGACAGAACACTGAGTTGTTCCAAGGAATAAGGATGTTCGGGATCCCGAATATCCCTCACGAAATTTGTCAAAGCGAAGTCAAGGATCTCAAGAGTTTAGCATCAAGTTGACGCGATGACAAGAAATAGCGCAGCCAAAATTTGGAAATGAAAAGCGTAGAAAAGAAAAAAAGGATATCATAAATATCGAGAGGATCAACGGCGTGAGGATCTTCGGAACGAGCGATTCGCTCCTTCTTGGCGTGAACCACGGGGTTTGCATTGATCAGACCCAGCGTCATCCCTTTCTTTCCACTGTCACTCTCACTCCCACGCGCAAAACTCACCAACCATTTCTTCCACTCTTTTCTTTCTTTTACTTCTTAAACCGCCCACCTGCTATAGTTCCTCTATTTTATATATTAAATATCTCAGAAATCTACAAATATTTTAATATTTTTATTTATTAAATAAATATTTAAGTTTTTTTTTCTTTATACAGGTCATTAATTTTCTCTTATTTATTTATTAAATAAATATTTTTGTTTGTCAATTCTTGCAGATTCTCAAAGTTATTGAGTACAAACTGTTTAAACTTTATATCTGACTACCTCAAATTTATGTATTTTCAATAATACTCTCTCTTTTTTTTATTATTTATCTTTACCTCGTTGTTTTTTTGTTTTTTTCTGCTCATCCTTTGGATCCTTTTTCGTATTTCACACCAGACAAAAAAACTTTTGTTTTATTTGCGTTAGTTGCAGAAACTCTCGATAGATTAATGTTCTAACTAACCTATTTTATCCTAGAAACAAGTACAATATATATATATATATATATATATATTAATCCCGTGTTCATCTTTTTTAACTGTTAAAATAAAAATAAATAATTTCTTAAATTTATTAAATATACTTATTTTTATTTTAGTTTAAAAATTATTCTTTTTAAAAAAGTTAATTGAGTGACACAATTAAATCTATCAAAACACTAATTTAAAAAGTACAAATGGTAAAATAATTATTTATTAAAAAGTAAAATTAAGAATAAAAATGTAGACAGCAAAATAAAATAAGATATTCTTTCTATAGAAATAGATAGATATATAGGTACAGATGAAAAAAACTAAAATGCATTAAAAATAAAGAAGTAAAATAATATGTGTAAAATTTGAAATTAACATTTTTTAAATTTAAAATGTTTATTGTATAACCTAGACAAATAATTAAATCTAAATTTAGTTAAACTTTCTTTTGCTTGCGAAAAATAAAAGCGAAGAAATGAAATAAAAGAGAATAAAAAAGAAAAAAACATTTTGTATTCTTTATTTGATATTAAAGACAAAGAAGATTAATGTTTCTTTAAACCCACAAAGTAGGGAAATAATATTTAAAAAAGTTGTTAAAGATTTAAATAACAATTTAACATAAGTTAATGAACAAAAATATAATTTCATGTTAACGAGTAATTCATAAGGTATCCTGTGTGCGTGTGGCCATTTTGGAAGTTAGTAAAATATGAGTAGGTACGTTTCTTACTTAGATTTAGACTTCGGTGTCACCAATTCATATACTTAATCTATTCTAAAATAAATGTGAAGGTCCCGTAGCTCAGTTGGTTAGAGCGTTGGTCTTATGAGCCGAAGGTCGCGGGTTCGAGCCCCGCCGGGACCAGATTTGATTTTTGTTTGATTTTACTTTTTTTCTTTTTTTTTCCTGGTCTTATTTATTGTAGCTAAGTAGTAAAGAAAATTATTGATGGAGTAATCGATCACATTTAAATATTAAATATTAGATAATATTAAATAGGATGACAAAGCGGACCATTCCGGTCTGTTTTGGTCCGTGCAGTATAATATCAGATTTATTCTTTTGCTTGTCCCATCCCGTTAGTTGTCTACGGGCCCGCATGCTGATTCGCATTTGTGATGAGCAAAATATTTCTTTTTTGAGATGAACAAAATAAAAAAATTATTTATTTTTTCATAATAATTTGTATTCATTTTCTATCGAAATAATTAAAATTAGTCTACTTAGTCAAAGAAAAGAAACAATATCTACGAAAATTATAGCTAAAGCATAATAGCAACATATTACCTGCAAGATACCTAAGAATGCATAAAAAATATTTCATATTAAAAAACTAAATTCATTATCTTATATACAATGATTATACATAATAATAAAAAAAATAAAATATAAAATTATAGAAACAACATGACGAATGATGTGAGAACTAAAAAAATAAAAATATTTAATTTTATAAGTGGGCCATCGGGTCAGCCCACCCCACTCCACCCCGTCTTTAGCCTGCGCGGGTTGTGAGCCTATACAGGACGGGCCTGTGCTGGCTAGCGGATTTAACATCTCAACCTGCCCTGCGTTTTTTTATGTAGGCTAACCCGCTTGGGCTATCCCGAATTGTCATCCATAATATTAAAGCACATTCAAGTGAAACTCAAAGATGGATATAAAACTTTGTCGGCTATTAAAGCTTTACCTAAGATGTTTGAACATTTTTAGTGATGTAATGTTGTTTGAAAGGGAATAAACTATCATACCTTGATTCAAACCAACGAGCTTTAAAATCTTCCAATGTCTAAAACTAACAATAACGAGTTGATTTTTATTGACTTAAAATCAAATAGGAATAAAATAATAAAAACAAAAATGATATCTACGACATAGATAACTACAACAAATATTATCCAAAAAGATGTAAGAAATAAGAAGAGAATGAATTCTTATTTTTTAAAAGGAATATGGATGCGTATGATGGTTACGAGTTTATTAGAGTGCATGTGACATTAATCTTAGGTATACATGGGAATTGGACAACGAACTTAGGTTGAATTCAACATATGTATTCGTCCAAGGAGTTTCTTCGAACCTTTTAGTTGGAAGAATGAATTTGATTTTTATTTTTAAAAAAAGCAGTTTATGAAGTAAAATGCATGTGGTTGGCTAAATTGAAGATGTTTGACAATTGAGACATGTTGTTACAAGATATAATATTTTGTCAATTGTCAATTAGTATTTTGATATAATGGGTTCAACAATTGAGATCGAACATGATAATATAAATGAGTTATATCTTTATGATCAATGTGTACATAGAAAGTTTAGTAAATTGAAGTTTGATACACATGTCCAATAAATTGTCTGAGTATGTCCATATAAATCTTTGGAAATCAACACAGACTCAAACTCAATTTGTAGAGACATATTTCATTATTATCATTAATAATTACTAAAAGAGATTGCAAATTTTTATATATTAAAAAGTAAAACTAAAACTTTTTAAATATTTAAGAAGTGACACATCATAATCAATAATCAATAAGTAGCCAAACTCAAAATACTTAAACATAATAAAGGATTTGAGTATGTATAACATCAATTTTACTATTTTTATAAAAAAAAGAAGCAACGAGGAGACATAAAGTATTTTTAGTACACCTCAACAAAATAGTCATGTTAAAAAGATTAATGATTTTTAGAATGAATAAAATACATGTTATAGAGTTCGTTTGCCTCCTGATAATTGGGTAAAATATAAATATTGTCTTCTACATTATAAACACATATTCCATGAGTGTATGGATGCAAAACTTAAAATATATTAATAATAGGAAGATACTTCACATATTAACACATGTATTTAGAAATAAGTTAGAACTAGTACTAAACGTAGTATATATATATATATATATATATATATATATATATATATATATATATATATATATATATATATAATATATAAAATAAAACGATTATAACTCGTGTATTTATCTAGTTTTGCAACGCATGTATTTTCCTCTTATATACTCAACAATGGATTATTTAACGAAACATCATAATACAAATTGATTATGAAGAAAAGGTTTCTGGAAAAGAGCACAAGTTAATTTAAACCCATTGCTTTTGAAAACACACTTACTCTAATATTTGGATGTTATTTCAAACCACTAAATCAATTATTTTCTTTTTGACGTGGGATCTGTCTAGTGTTTTAGTTATTTCTTCATAATTTCATCTGATCCAAATGATAGCATTATTTTTTTGAAATTCGAATTTTCACTATTTCATCACAATTTATGGTCTGAAAGAATGAACTCAATAAAAAACGAAAGGCAAAATAAAGCAAGGGGTTAGTTGTAATCAATCAATGTATGCAGCTGTTTTCCTTTGTAAAGTTGTAAAAAGAGAAGGGTGTGATTGAGTTAATGAAGAGGGAGTGAGGAAATGGTGCACAGCGCGTACGATTGCGTGGAGCTGGTGCGTGAGTGCCCCGCCAAGATCGAATCCGTCGAAGCCTACGGTTCCAAGCTCCTACTGGGTTGTTCCGATGGATCGCTCCGAATATTCGCGCCGGAAACGGAATCCTCCTCCGATGGCTCCAAGTCCTACGCGTTGGAGAGGAACCTTGTCGGGTTCGCGAAGAAGCCCGTGCTATCAATGGCGGTGGTGGAGTCGCGAGAGTTCCTCATATCGCTCTCCGAATCTATCGCTTTCCACAAACTACCTTCCTTCGAGACTATCGCGGTGATCACCAAGGCCAAGGGCGCCAACATCTTCTGCTGGGACCACCGCCGAGGCTTCCTCTGCTTCGCCAGGCAGAAGCGCGTTTGCATCTTCAGACACGACGGTAACGCCGATTCATTTTCCTTCCGTTGCGTTTATCAATTGTTGTCGCGGTTAATTGAAATTGAGAGTGGGAGCGCGTGCAGGTGGCAGGGGATTTGTGGAAGTGAAAGAGTATGTCGTGGGGGATGCGGTGAAATCCATGTGTTGGTGCGGCGAGAATATATGTTTGGGGATTAGAAGAGAGTACGTGATTCTGAATGCTTCGAATGGAACTCTGTCTGAGGTTTTCACTTCGGGGAGACTAGCGCCTCCTCTGGTCGTTTCTCTTCCCACTGGAGAACTCCTTCTTGGAAAGGTATTGTTCCTTTCTAACGCATTGCGCGATATATTGGTGTATGTTAGGTTTTATGTTGGATTATCCAAAATTACATTGAACTATCCATTACGTGTTTAGTAAATTTTCTTATGTTCGGTTTCATGATGAGGAATTGACTTTTGTTGGGTCCAGAATTGATTCTGACCTGAAGCAAGTTCAGGTGGCTTTTTTATGTTGGATCCATCATTTATGGTGAAATTTACCACTAACTTGCTTTTATAACAAAATCATCCAAACATAAATAACTATCACTTCAAAAATCAATATTGTCATCGCTTATCCAAAAACACGCATAATATTCGTGTCAATTTTTGTGTTTCGTACTGCGTGTTTTCTTAGGTTAGAGGAAGAATTTGACATTTTTTTATGTATTTTTTAGGAGAATATTGGGGTTTTTGTGGACCAAAATGGGAAGCTTCTTCCCGAAGGTAGGATTTGCTGGTCTGAGGCTCCTTTGGAAGTTGTGATTCAGAAGCCATACGCTATAGCTTTGCTGCCCAGATTTGTGGAGGTAACTGACTGTCTGAAACAATTTCATTGTTCTTTTTTTGTCAAGTAGCTATGGATTGATTGATACGGTTTCGTTTTACAGATTCGATCTCTCCGAGCTCCTTATTCGTTGATACAGACAGTTGTTCTTCGAAATGTTCGCCACCTTTGCCAGAGCAATGATTCCATGATACTTGCTTTGGATAATTCAGTTCATGGCCTCTTCCCTGTTCCCCTAGGAGCCCAGGTATTGCTAATGTTGTTGAATGATTGACGCCTTTTTGATTTGTCACCTGTTTCTGGCTTCCAATGCAAATGGCTGAGCAGTGAATCACATTTTCGTTTTTCTCTACACTATCAAATTCTGTACTTAATTTTCTATTGCAGATAGTCCAATTAACAGCTTCTGGCAACTTTGAGGAGGCCTTGTCACTGTGCAAACTTCTTCCACCTGAAGATTCAAGTCTCCGTGCTGCAAAGGAGGGTTCAATTCATATAAGGTTAAATGCCATTTCGAGATTCTTCCTTCTGAAAAACAAATCCAGACATACTGCCTCTATTTTGTTGAATACATTTGATTTTATGTCCATCCAAATTCTGAGCATCGAGCACTGATTAGCTGGTTTTTTAAGTTTGTATTGATTCCACATTCTCACATATTAGTTTCCACAAGCCTTGAAACTTGTAGGATTCAGTAGTTATGATTGAAATAATCTCACATAGGAGGTATGGTCTAGCTGTTTACCTGGAGTTTGTACCAATGTGATCATGATATAAAATGTAAACAATAATAGAAATGTCTATTACTTGTTATATTTGTTACTAAGTGTTCCTTGTATAAGAGCTTATTAAGCTTATTAGTAGATGTGGCTAATCGAAGTGTTACTGAGTGACTCCTGTTATCATGTTAATAAACTTAATAGTAGCTGTGACTAATTTGTTTCACCCAGTAGAAGAGAAATATATTCTCTTCTTTCACCAATGGGTAAAGCACATATAAAAATATTGAAAATCTCGGATTATGTATCGTACAATTCGATTGTGGTCTGTACTACTGGGAATTCCTATATTTTAGAAAATATATCCTAAACTATATGTTAGGCGTAACCATTTTGATATTGTATGTAGTTGTATTATTAGGTTCATAAAAATATTTTACAATATCTGTGTTATAATAAAAAATCTTTACACTGGTAATTAAAATCAAGAATAGGTATGTAAAATCATTTCAGCTATAATTTGGCCCCAAAACATCTGTATACATGTTGACAGTTACTGAACTCCTATGAGTTGCATAATGAAGCCTACATTAATGATAAGGTTAATTTTTTCTTGGTGGAGGATGTTGCCTTTCATGAATTTATATATATTAGTAGTTTTTCCAAATTACATCAGCTCAACATATTAGTCATTACTTTATATTTATCCGAAAGGGCTGTTAAATGTGTTTCTATTATGTTGTTACAGATACGCTCACTATCTTTTTGAGAATGGGAGCTATGAAGAGGCTGTGGAACATTTTCTGGCATCTCAAGTAGATATAACCCATGTGCTTTCACTGTATCCATCAATTATTCTTCCAACCACAACTATTGTTCACGACCTAGAAAAGTTGGACATTTATGGGGATGCTTCATATCTCTCAAGAGCTTCTTCAGGTGTGTCAGATGATATGGAACCCTCATCAACATCTCATATGTCAGAATATGATGAGAATGCAGCACTTGAATCAAAAAAAATGAACCATAATATGCTTATGGCTCTCATAAAATACTTACAGAAGAAGAGATATAGTTTTATTGAGAAGGCCACTGCTGAAGGAACTGAAGAAGTCGTTTTAGATGCTGTTGGGGATAACTTTGCATCTTACAACAGGCTTAAGAAATCAAACAAGGTAAAAAAAATAAACTAGTTTTATTATATCTTCTGTTTTTTGCGCACTGAATACATCTGCAATGTGTGATAACAATGGTTTTTGGGGTAAAATTTACAAGCCATAACTTTCAATGGGAAGTCGACTAGGTGAGTGTTATGCCATGTCTATATAAAGGTTTATTTTTGTCTGTGTGCATCCATGTGAATGTGTAAATAAATATGTAGCGTGTATCATGTGTGAGAACATACTAAGATTTGTTATTTGTTCGCTGTTACGTGGTACACCCCCCTTCCCTCAATGCACACATTCAAGATGGATGGTAGAGGTATCAAAGTGAGACAACCCAACTCATACATGTTTAACTAAACGCAAGTTAATTCAACTTGACTCACTTTTATACGTCAGAAATTTTGTGTCAATTCAACCAACCACGGGTTATTGAGTTAGTGGGTTGTTTCACTCAAGTATGTTTTGTTCCCTTAACTTGTTTCATATATTTCTTGCAGTCCAATGGATTGACTAGTGGACTCACCTATTTATAATAGTACAATCAAGGTGTTTACATATTTCATAAGTATTTCACTATGAAGAAATGATACTATAAGGATAGTAAGTGAAAATCAAAGTGTTACTTATATAATTGAACAAACAAATAAATTAAACATCCAAATTATTCAAATACTATTGAACAACATTCTAGTCTTAAAAAGACTAAAGTGTCAACCTACATAATTAAAAGGTTTGAACCCATGTTGACACCCCTTATTGATGGTGAAGCTGTGGGATGCATGATGTCCTTTATTTGTTTTGAAATATTGGAACAGTTAAATAATAGTATAGATTTTAACTCTGTTGTTACCGAGGTTATCACTTTGTAATTATTATCATGTTTCAGGGGCGTGGTAGTATGCCTGTTAGTTCTGGAGCTCGGGAGATGGCTTCAATATTGGATACTGCTTTACTCCAAGCTTTGCTTCTTACTGGACAACCTTCAGCGGCTTTAGAGTTACTGAGAGGTGTTAACTACTGTGATTTGAAAATATGTGAAGAAATACTTCGAAAAGACAACCACAATGTTGCTTTATTAGAACTTTACAAGCACAACTCATTGCACCGGGAGGCTCTTGAACTTCTTCACAAATTGTTGGATGAGTCAAAATCTGGCCAGTCTAAAATTACACAAAGTTTCAAGCCTGAGGATATTGTGGAGTATCTCAAGGTAATTTTCTGTTGTTATTAAACATATGAACTTTTTGGTTCTGTGGCTCTGATATGTAACAGCAAATGTTTGAGAGGTTTTTCATATGTTGGTTAATTGACTTAATTCAGTTATTTTCCTCTGCCTGGAGTTATGCTGGAAAATGTTGACTCTGTAGTCACAACTTAATTAGAAACGTATTCAATCTCCATTACTTAGGGATATTAAGTTTGCCAGAGAACTCCGTGACAAAAAAAAATTGTTTCTGATTCTTATTTTTTAATTTGGTGGGTTTCTGATGCAGCCGCTCTGTGGGACAGACCCCATACTTGTACTAGAGTTCTCAATGCTTGTTCTTGAAAGCTGCCCATCTCAAACTATTGAGCTCTTTCTGTCTGGAAACATTCCAGCTGATATGGTGAGCTCATATTTGAAGAAGCATTCTCCAACCATGCAAGCTAGGTACTTGGAGCTCATGCTTGCAATGAATGAGAATGCGGTATCTGGCAATTTGCAGAATGAAATGGTGAGAATGACTTGCATTTTTTTCTACTTTTTCTTTGGGTTGGGAAGAAGGGGGGTGAACAACGATTTCATGGAAGTAGCACTTAAAAAAAGTGGGAAAACATTACTTTTCTGCTGCTTAATTGTCAGCATGGTTTACTCATGATTAATAATGAGAAAATTCTGTATTTATTTACAGTGTTTTGTAATGTAGGTACACATATATCTTTCTGAAGTACTCGATTGGCATGCTGGTTTATGTGCTCAACAAAAATGGGATGAGAAAGATTATTCCCCAACAAGAAAAAAATTATTGTCTGCCTTGGAGACCATTGCAGGATACAATCCAGAGGCTTTGCTAAAACGTCTTCCACAGGATGCTTTATATGAAGAGCGTGCGATATTGTTGGGAAAAATGAACCAACATGAACTGGCATTATCTTTGTATGTTCACAAGGTATATCAATTAAAAATCATCTATTTACTGTGAAGGGAAGATGCATAGATGATGTCATTTTCTGATATCCCTAAGGCACTTCAGTTCATTGTTTCATATTGAATGTGTACTATAAATCACTGTTTTAAACTAATGAATATTACGGTAAATGAGTGTATTTTTTTGTTTATAGCTCAATGCTCCAGAACTGGCATTGTCATATTGTGATCGGGTCTATGAGTCTATGCGCCAGCCATCTGCAAAATATTCCAGTAACATATACCTTGTTCTTTTGCAAATTTATTTGAATCCTCGAAGGACCACAGCAGGTTTTGAAAAGAGAATTACAAATCTATTATCCCCACAGAATAAAACCATTCCAAAGCTTACTTCTACGCCATCCATGAGAAGTAGAGCTCGAGGGTCTAAGAAAATTGCTGCAATAGAGGGTGCAGAGGACACAAAAGTTAGTTTAAGTAGCACTGACAGTGGCAGGAGTGATGGTGATGCAGATGAATATAGTGAGGGTGGTTCTACTACTATCATGCTTGATGAGGTCCTTGATTTGTTGAGCCGCAGGTGGGATAGAATAAATGGAGCTCAGGCCCTTAAACTTCTACCGAAAGAGACAAAATTACAGGTATCCATTTCTTGTTGGTGCACCATAGAGAAACACACATCAAAAGCTTTTTACTGGTCTATATTTTGCTGTTACTTGTTTCGTTCTTTTGGGAGGTTTATTTTGCCAAACATTCATTAGTTTCTTCAATCTGGTTGGTATAAGAAATATATTATAATCTGCAGGACCTGCTCTCATTTCTTGGACCCCTTTTGAAAAAATCAAGTGAAATGTACCGAAACTGTTCGGTGATCAAGAGCTTGAGACAAAGTGAGAACCTTCAGGTAAGCATATACCAGGAACAAAATTTCATCTATTAATATTTTAGGGGGTCTTGTAGGATATTTCTTGCTTTTGGATGGATTTATTATACAACATCATTATCTCGTACCTTCTAGTAATTGTACTGTAGGATGCAACATGGCAGAGCAAATAAGCAACTCTGTTGCATATTCAGATACTTCTGCTTTGTTAAAATCTAGCCAGCGGCATGATTTACTTTGTTTCACACAGGTGAAAGATGAACTGTATAGTCAGAGGAAAACAGTAGTGAAGATAACCGGAGATAGCATGTGCTCTCTGTGCCATAAGAAAATAGGGACTAGTGTTTTTGCTGTCTACCCAAATGGTAGCACTCTCGTGCACTTTGTCTGTTTCAGAGATTCTCAAAATATGAAAGTGGGTGGCAAAGGGTCTCAATTGAAGAAGCGATTAGAAACTGCTGGCTATACCAATTAGTGCTCCAGTTGTGTTGTTTGAGTGTGCTTTTACACACGGAACCTGCTGATTGGTGGATTATGATGATCCTGCCACTATAATTTCCCCTTCAAAGTCCCCTTTTCTTGCCGTCAATTTGTGTGAAAAGTGACATTTGGTATTGTGAAGATCTAGAAATTGTGAAATTGCGTAGGTGAATGCTTATATTTTTTTCTTCATTTCTAATGTAAATATTGATGAGTTAGAGGATCAGACATTTATTTTGAGCATTGAAAGGGAATATTTCCTCCCTCACGTGTTATATTGTCCGCACCAAAATGAGAAAGTCAAATTTCAGTATAAATTATTATTAACAATGTGATGATAGCACATACACCAGTTATCTGTTTTGAGTCACTAACTTCTCTTAATTTTTAATTAATTTCTTTTATTTTTTTTTAAATTGATTAAGTTATATAACTTTTTACGAAAAAAAAAAAATACTGAATTCGTTTTCTGAAAAGACAAAGGATTGATAAAGAATGATAGTAGTCACAGAAAAATGACGATAACAATAGCTAAACTCACCTCAAGTAAAATTGGAATTCACGAAATTACAAGATAGGTGGAAATTCCTTCGGCTTAAATTATAATAGTTTTTTATTATTTAACAATGGGTTTTCAAATTTGATACCTAATAGATTATAAAATTTTGGTTTAAGGTTTTTGCAAAAAAAAATGGTCATTTATATTTTATTTTTGAAATATTTTACATTTTTGTTTTGGTTCTTTAATCTATTTTCTTGTACGATAATCTATATATTTTTCAATACATAGAATCTTCTTAGTAGATATAATAAAAAACGTTAGTGTTTTATCATCTATGTTACTTATGATGTGTTTAAATATTATGTAATAAATTGTTTGATGTATTTTCTTATATATATATATATATATATATATATATATATATATATATATATATATATATATATGCATTCGAAGATAACATGATAGAATCGTCAACTTTCTTTCTATTTTTACTTGAACTCAATTCTATTATAGTTATTATCATGTTATTACTTTTCTTCATTGTAATTGCTATTACTCTCTTCATTTTTTATTTATTATTATTATTATTATAAATATTTTCACTTTCATTCTTATCTAATAATAATTCTATTTTATGTTGTCATAATAATCACCAACAATGTTAGCACAACTACATTTGTACATCATTATTATTGTTACCAAAAACATTTGTTATCACTTTCACACGATGAAAACATTGTTATCATCATTATTATTTTTATTATTAATATTAACATGTTATCTTCATTGTACCAACAATTTATTATTTTTATTTTAGTTTTCATACAGTGTTTTTATCATTATATATTACTATTTTGTTATTATGCGGTTATCATTATTACTATTTTATCATTTTTCCTTTCACTTCACTTGTTTATCAGTTTAGTAATGCATTTCTTCTTAGTCAATCTTATAAATAATATTTTTCATAATTCACCTTTTAATGAAAATACTAATTATATGAGTAAGATAAGAAAGAAAACATATACAAAATTTTCATAGTTTTTATTCCCAAGGTGAGATTTACAGCAAATAATGGACAAGTAATTATAACTAAAATTATTTTAAAAGGGGAATTTTAGAAAACAGCTATTGTAGCAAAATATAAAGCATTTATAATCTTACATTTTTGTATTTTATTTTTGATGATTAAGGTTAACCAACTAAAAATGGTTTTCTGAAAAAAACTATGAATCAAATGGAAAAATAAATTTTAATAATAATGTATTAGACAATAAATTTAAAAAATTATTACCAAATCAAAAATCTTTCGTAAAGTAAGTTTAATTAGTAGTATAGTAAAGATAATTTAAGAGCCCTGTGATACCAACAGCTGGTCCCATGGTCTAGTGGTCAGGACATTGGACTCTGAATCCAGTAACCCGAGTTCAAATCTCGGTGGGACCTAATTTAATTTAGTGTTTTTGGCAGCTGATTTATTATCTGTTATTAATAACTTCTAATTTCTTCTTGTTGATATTTATTAATAAAAATTAAGATGATAATATAAAACAATAAAGGTAAATTTGGTGGTACATTGCCAATATTATTTTGGAAAGTCAACAAAATGAAACAAATTAATTATGTTTATTACCTATAAAAATCTCATACATAAGTTTTACTTGTTGTAATAAAACAGTAGCCTACTTAAGTAAGTACTGAGTAATTAGGATTAAATTAAATTATATATATATATATATATATATATATAATTCACCAAATACAATAACACTTACAAACAATTTAATCATATTAAGATACATATTGGCTTACATAAAACAACATATTTAACTAATAACAATTTTAGCACCCTATATATAATATACCCTTATGAAATTTTATCAATTTCAACTCAAACCAATACTTTTAATTCACATTAGAAAGTGTAATTTTCCTACAAAGCTAAACTATTTACAAACATGAATGCTATTGTTATAATAAGGTTTAGGAGAAATTTATACATTCACCTACATGCCATTATACTTTATAGATGCATATTTTATTATTAGTTAAACTTTATTACAAATTAAAAAAAACTTATTAAACAAGAAGAAAACTCATAAAATATATGGTTTATATAGTAAACCTTTTAGTAATAATAAAAATACGTTAAAAATATATTATCAACATTTTTTAAATCAGAAAAGAACTCTTTCAGAGTTTTACCATTTTTTTTTCCAAGTAGAAAGGGTTTTTTGAAACAAACAAATTTATAAATCAAAAGCATTCTTTCATATTGTAAAAGTGTATCTTTAATTTTAGTTTCATTTAACCCAATTATGGAGTCAATCCAGAGTTTATAATTTATTTTTCAAGCTAAAATTACTTTTAATATTTTCTATATTCAAAATATCGATACCAAACTTCAAAGATTAAAATAAATATACAAGAGTTGGTAAAAGATTTACGCGAAGTATAAAATATTATTTCAATTTTATTATCGCTATTCTTAGAAGATGAAAATGGTGACGCGTGTCCTTGCACAGGATGATGAAGGTACTTAGCACGTGGAATTTATAATATAATATTACATTGTGGTACCTAATACATTTATTAAGAACATTTATAAAATCTAAATGCAATATGGAGAACTGATAAGTAAACCACGTGTTACTGTTTTTTAGCGTCCTATGTTTTCTCTTCATTCAAAAACGGAATTGCTGGCAAGGCTAACGTCTTTATCACTTCAACATCTATATTCCCTTGTTTACTTAAACTCCATAATTTTATATAACTTTAAATATATTATTACTTCTAAAATTAAAATTTATCTATTTCTAAAATTTTAATCTATTTTGATCTTCAAATTTTAAAATTAATAAATATAATATTTTTAACCTATTTTTTTATGTTTTAAACAATATTTTACATTAATATCTCAATTGGAACTTATCAAATAGATAAATACATCATCCTAAATTTTCATTTGACACGTAAAAATAATTTTATTTATTAATTTTAAGTTTAAAAATTTGATACAAAAATGAATTTTAATTTATATAAAAGAATTTAAAGACAAAAAAATATATTTAACCTTTTATATAATTATGTAAAATAATTTTATTAATTTTAAAATATTATTTATATAAATGCATAAATAGTGGTTGTGAAAAATGATTTTCGTTACTAAATAAATGAAAAATGCATATTATATAAATATAAAAGTTAATGTTCTTTTATTGTCACCACGGAAAGTAACTTTCTTTTCAACTTCTTATCAGAAGTGACTTCCCATTCTTGCTGCTTCAGACCCCAAATAAATAAGAACAGCATCGATTGTAAAAACTATGCAACTATCTTAAAGTAACTCTTTTAACAATTTTTAACAATCGTATTTTAAAGTGAGTTTATTATTATAGTTCTTCAATTTATGTGGCAAGTCCCACAAAATTAACTAAGTGCAGTGCGATGATCTAAAGTTCTTAGAAGAAAAAAAAAACTTAATGAACCAATCGCTGATGAACTTTCAAAACAGTATAATAATAATCACGTCTACTTAATCAAAATGTGAGATGAGTGCGACTCATCTGGTGGAAAAAAATAAACATTGAAATTCACTAGAAGAGTGATATCATTTGAGAAAAAGAGATTTGAGTAATGAAGCTAAAAAAAATACAATGAGATAATAGGTTTTCTTTTGGTAAAGTAAGATAACACTATCATGATAGGGTTTGCATAACAACTACAATAGCTTCTATTATCTACCATTACTTGAACCAAAATGCGAACAATGCATATAAATTCACTATGTTAATCTCTCTAAATTATTGTTTAGTGTTTCAAATATCACATGTACTAAACCAGTAGAACAAACATGGAATACTGGGTCCAAAATCCTTATTTAAGTTTCAGCCGTTCAGGACAAACACTAGAATACTTGAAAAGGAAGCAACTGATTAATCTTCAGGACTTAAATCCTTTCATTAATCTTCCCGCTGCAAAGTGATCATATTATATAAACACAGTATTAATAACTTGTACTTTTGTTTGACAACTTGCAAACTTACCATATATAGTTTAAAAGACGCACCAATTACTAGTTTTGCAGTGTCATTTCTTGAATCTAGTGTCCTTATAATATTCACTTCAACAACTTCCTACTTCATTGTGTTTCCCACCAGTCTTCTACAGTTCTATCCATTGTTTTCTCACTCATCTTAAGTCCCTTTTTGCAGTCAAAGATTCTTCCTAATTTAGTGACTAGTTGTCCAAAGGATTTTCACTTTCTTCACGTCTGATTTTTGTAGCAATGACATCAAAAACACTTTCTTCTCCAAACACCAGTCTAAGATGGACACCCCAGAAGAACAAACTGTTTGAAAATGCCTTGGCAATATATGATAAGGACACCCCTGACCGTTGGAACAACATAGCTATGTTTGTTGGAGAAACAGAAGCTGAAGTCAAGAGGCAATATGAGATGCTCCTTGAGGACATAAAAAACATTGAGTCAGGCAAGGTTCCCCTCCCTGCTTACAGGAGAAATGCTGGATGTACCAAAGTAAGCATCAGCAATGCAGAGCAAAGGTAACATATGTTATTCCCTCGTTAGCATTATTGTGGAAACAAATTTATGATTCCACCAAAAGTAGAGTTGTTCCTCTCTCTCAATGTATGAAACTATCAGTTTCCAATAAGTATGACTTCACTGATTTATGTTATGCCACATTTTTCAAATCACGGTTCGCCTAAAGGAAATACTTGATGTGTTCAATGGCTATTATTCACTACCTGACTAGTATGGCCTGATGTTGATCCCTATATACCATGAGAATAATAGTTTTTCCAATAATTATTGACTACAAAATGCAGGACAATTAGGAAAAGTTGTTTGCCTACCCCCACCTCAAAAACCGAGGCAACGAGTGATGCATTTAGTTTGAATGCGAATAGCAACAGTCAATTTACTCTCTTATTCTCATGCATATCGTGAGAGATGTAGATCAATTTCAAGATAATTCTTTGGTATATATTTGTAGAAGAACAAATGACAATTAGTTTATATAATTAAAATCAATTTTGAAGAAACTAAATAAGATACTTTTTATGAATTAAGTCTTTAATTTCCAAAAAATTTAGTTTATTTTATCTCTTTAGTTTCTTTTCATATAAGTGTCTAATTTGGTACTGAAATTTTGTACAACGAAGATAATAACATTCGTAGAAAACTCTAGAAAGATAGTGCTACAAAGTGTTCACCCCTCATCATTTATACTTTTAACTGGATTAAGACCAATTTATACTTCATGATGATGTTTAATGTACCTGACCTTAATAGGGACGATGAAGTGGAGGATCACAAGATAATATTCCACTGTACGCTAATTGTACTTTTTTTGTCACAAATTATGTACAGGCTGAGGGATTTAAAACTATGAAGAAACCTTCAATGTGAAGAGGAACACCATTTTTTGGGAAGTCATTTTAGCATTGCTCTTCATTACCTCTGTTTTTTCCTTTGAACTGGATGTTGTAAATTTCTTCCGTGATTAGCATTAACCATGCATCTCTTTTTATGTAAGAACAGATAAAAGGCTTAAGAAGCAATGATGCAACTTCATATTTTAAGAAATTGAGCATTAATAGTTAACTACTCCTATGAGGACTAAAGCAGGTGCGGAATATCAAATAAACAAGAGAATTTAATGTTGACTTCAGTATGCTCACTGAATAGTTATAAATTCTACAATCACATGCAACAATAAAGCAAGCTCCCACACAACTATATGGGCTCTGATTAGAAAATAATTTTTTTTTTTTCAATAAACTAAATTTAAATCATATTTTGGATAAATTAATATAAGAAAGCTTCTACAATTTATCTATTGTATGACTATGTGGGTTTAAGTAGTTAACAAATGAACAAACAACTAGGCAGTGAAACATAAAGCATCACATCACATATATTATTCCTGTTTAAAGCAAAAGCATGCATTCTATAAGGCTACGGGTGTCTTATAAACTCTCTTATCACTTTATTGATGATGATTCAAGAAAGCCTTCTAGTCTTTTGTAGATTTGTGAAGGGGTACAGAGTCACCTTCATTTGTGCTGCGATCATTTTTCCCAAAAAAGTTTGATGCATCTAATATCTGTTCCAAACAAATTATAATTTATCACTTACCACAAAGCGGACATCACAAACAAAGACCTTATAAGATGCATAAATCTTCAAAGAAATCTACCTTTTGAATTGTATTTCTCAAGCACGTCTTGTGTTCGTCTGCGGATGCTTGTATGAACTCATGAAAGTGATATCCTAAATTGGACACGAAGCTTCCATTGTCAGACTTCTTTCTTTGGCAGAATGAGACTCTTGATGCTGATTTGACTGGTTGTTGCTCATCAATCTGCTAGTTGTTGGAATCCATTCTAGCCAGCACCTAGCACCATTATGTATTGTGCTTTAAAACTGATATTGAATGGAACTCACTTCCTTTAAATTTCTTGGGTAATTGTATATAACTCAATTGCTAACACATTTTTGCTCTGAAGATTAATTATATAGCTTGACCATTATGAGCCAATTATAACAAAATTTACTACAAGAGGCAAAGTTCATTACAATGAACTGATTTGATTGATAGTTGTTGAAGTTTGAAGCTAAATTTGTTTATGTGTGTGTATACGTTCATGCACCCCTTACACTCCTTCCTAAAATTGAAATTTACATCTGAATTTGATGGGATACAATTTAAATTACATAGACAAAGATTAAAGTTAAAACATGCTGAAGCATATGGAGACAGTTGTAAAAGAAAAAAAAAAAATAGCGTACATAGTTGTAATTTGTGGCTACTCGCGGGGTTATCACACTAAGCCCATCAAACATCTGCCAAAATTTCATAAGAGAGAAAAAAAAAACATAAACTATTGGAATCGCTGGTTGCAAGGAAGCATCTAATTAAAAACACAAAAACCAAAAACTTATGCATGGAAAAAAGGAGAAAGAAAAAACGAAGACAACTTACTTTGCGATCGCGCGAAGGAAAGAGAAGAACCATGAGCGATGGGTGAAACAATAGAAATGGTTTCGTTTGGGGAAATACAACAACCCACACCGCACACAGCATTCAAGTTCAGAACTGAACAGTTCCTTCCTGATTAATAGCAGTCCAGCCCAAAGCCCACTATATAATATTTCTTATATTTTCAAAATACAGTAATAAAATTATTTTTAAAGATATGATATATAAAATCAATATAGTCACAGTTAACATTAAGAGTAAGGGTTATATATTTTAAATTCGTATTTTTTTAAGGTTGTTTATTATTTATTTTATTTAAAATATATACAAGTGATTATTATAATATATATAATAGTTATTATATTATTAAAAGACATAAGATTTATTGATATGTCGTTATATACAAGAGATTTAAAAAAAATTAAGAAAAAAAACATAAAAGTATAAAAAGATATACCTAATATTTTATGATTATTAGGAGGATTATCTGCCTGAATTTTCTTTGGATTTAAGGATGAATTTTCTAAGAATTTAAAGATGATAGTGAAATCCACATAAATATATGTACTAATAGAGTGAACAAGTGACACTTGGTTGAGAAAGTATCAGAGAGAATAGATTTAGTGAAGGAGAAAATTTTAAAGGTTGAGTTTTGAAGAAGAAATGTAAAAAGTGGAAAATAAAAGATAGAGGGAGCTTATATTTTTGTTTTGTTATTTTTGATCTAATAGTTGTGTGTGTATGATTTAGGTAAAATTGTAGTTAATTTTTGTTTGATTATTATCTTATGAGGTTTAAAAGAGTTATATATTTTGTTTATTGAGATTTTCAATAAAATAAGAATAAAGTCTATTCTAAATTATATTAATTATAAATTTTAGGAATAAAAAAATTAGAGTGTTCCAATTTTAGTTGTCAAACTTTTCAAAGTATATAAATTTACTCTTGTTATTTTTCCATCAACTTTTTTAACTATAAAAAATGTCATTAAACGTTGAATTTAAGTATGAAAAGCGTAATTTCATACATTATGTAAGTTTAATTTTTATATCAACTAAAAATAAAAAATAGTTACTAAATTCAAGTATATAAAAAATTAAAAGACCGAAAGCTGTAGAGATGAATTCATCAAGTATAAGGACAAAAAATAAGTTTAATGAAAGTTGTCAAAATATACTTTCTCATAAATTAATCGATGCAATTTAAAACTTCCGCGAAGTGTAAAAATACACTGTCCTTTGTGACCGACTCACCGATGCATTACTATCAGAAAACATATTTTTAATGTAAAGTTGTTGCATCTCTGTATTTGCCCCTCCAACCCCAAAAAAAAAGTACTACCTCTAGCCTTGTATAGCTAATAAACCCAATAATGGTTTTGAGGCAGAGTGAGAAGCTCTTAAGTAAATCACGCAAGTGTAACATTAAAACAACATTTTAAAAAAAATCAAGTTCCACAACTTGAATAATTTTTCACATAAAAAAGAAGCACAGAACGAGCTAGCTAAAAAGGTGAATCCCTATTCATAATCAAGTATTCTAAATTTTCACATGTGCATGACAGGTATGTAACCTGCAAGCAATCCAATATCTGGCTGCTTCAAAATCAAATATCAATTTTACAGGCACCAACCCATCCCCCTCCTAAGAAAAAAAATATCAGTGAGGCAGTGAATCCATAATCTCTTCCTAAGAAAAAATATTGGGTTTTAGAATTCTCTTGTAAATTGGACAAATTTCACGGAAGATGCCATAAACAAGCATCAGTCAAGCATATAGATTCTAGAGGCAATGTCCTGGACCAGCCAATCAAATCCCTCGAGCAGACCCTCACCAGTGTATGCGCTACAGCCAACTATCTGCCAATGCCGAGAGTTATCCATGGCTTCCAAGTTCAGCACCTACATGATTAGTGCATATTAGAATTATTCGTAACTCAAGTTACTAGTCGTTTTTCGGGGGTCTTGAGATATGAGAAGTTAAAAAATTTCTGACATTTAGTTCCTATGTTTCCGAGTCCAGATTCTCTACTGGTTTTTTTATGCTGTCCTCTGCTGATTATTAAAAATACACTGTGTTGATATTTTAAATATCTTTTTAATATATTTTAAAATGTCAAAATTAATGGTAATCAGTGTATTATAAAGATACAGTAGAGAAACAACACAAAAAAACCAGTAGAGAATCCAAATTCTATGTTTCCTGAAAATATATAAAATGCAACTTTTGCTAATAATTACAGATACACCAAATAAACCTATTCCTTGATCACTTCAAGTAACCAGAATCGTCAGTTCCTAAAATCAGTTTGTTGCATCTGCTAGACTGCTTTCTGTACAGAAATTAAGGAAATTGTACAAGGAAGAAACACCATATAAAATTAAGCTCACCTTTGCTATTTCTTCGGGTGTAAGGGCACCTTTTATGTCCTGTTTATTTGCTAATATCAGTAAAGATGCTCCAGACAGCCTCTGTTGGATGAACAATAAAAGCATTGTCAACACCAATACTCAATAAACACCCACATGAATGAAAAAGAAAAGAGATTAATCATGTAATCTTTCCAAATTCGTAAACAAGAAGCTACAACAACAGTTTACTTTCTCGTTACAACTAACAACAACAAATCCTTATCCAACCAGATGAGGTCGACCACAGGAATCACATAACTCCGTTTGGTTCAATTAAAGACCATGTGTCAAAGGCAAGAACTTATGGTGATGGGTTTGGCACTAATACTACAAATAATCCTTTGGAGTGGTAAAAGCATTGGACCAAGACCAAAAAAAATATTAAACATTTATCAATGCAAAGTATTAACTTCAGACAATATTAGCTCAAAACACCAATAGAAGTATAGAAATTTATGTCAATCAAATAAAAAAAGAGTCCAAAAGCACGAACGAATAATATATCTTTAATTATCAACACAAGTAACAACATGTATACAACTTGTTTGTCAGTAAGTAAGAAACTATTGGATTGAACAAACCTCTTCCTTGAGAAGATTATCCAACTCCAATTTGCAATCATCCAACCTTCTCAGATCTGAACTGTCAACCACCCAAACCAACCCATCTGTTTGCTCAAAGTAATTTCTCCAGTAAGATCTTATTGTTTTCTGCCCCCCAACATCCCATATATTTAGGGTGTACCTACCAATGCCAATTGAACTCATAAAGTAAAATGAAAGCAAAAAATTTGAAGCTAGGAAGATAAAGAAGCCATTATAATGCGATTGAGGGGCGAAAAAGTGAACAATACTTTTGGTAAGCAATGGTTTTGATGTTGAAGCCAAGCGTGGGACTGATGACACTAGTGTCCTCTCCGTTTATCTTCAAAACGATTGTAGTTTTCCCCGAATTGTCCAATCCGCTGTACAAAAAGTGATTCCAGGTTTTAATCGAAACGTGTTATGAACAAAGAAAAAAAAAAGAGAAATTGGAATTGAAGGAATAACTTACACCATCAAAATTCGCATTTCCTTCTCTTTCCGCTTGATTTTTCTGATGATGCTCAGAAGACCCATTTGGCTCCCAAACACTCCCACTCAACTTCGAGCCAGAAATGCGTTTCTGGATCACGCCAGAGTGCCTATTGTATTATTTTTCTTTTTCATTGTGAAAATGATAATGTTTTAGGACAAATTTGAAAAATGGTTTATAGAAAGATGCTCTAAAAAATAATTTTTTTACTTATCATACACACATCTCCGACTATAAAACTATATATATATATATATATATATATATATATATATATATATATATATATAGTATAGGCATTATCTAGAAGGGATTATGAATATATGAAATCATTAAATCACATGAAAAAATATGCCAAGATAGATAAGATACAAAACACAAAGCCACAAGCTCAAATAAATAAGTTGGTGTAGAAGTAAATGATAAATACCTTTCTATTTTATAGAGAAAATACCTTGTAAATTGCTAATCAATTAATTTGAAGATATTAATTATTAATGGTCTTTATTTTTGGTTGGAAGAGGAAATTAGTCATTATTTATTCATGTAATAAATCACGGTTTTTAATTCAAACAATAATAATAATAATACAATTAATTGATGATTTGAAGTATTTTTTTTTCCTTTGTAAAATTGTACTCCTAAATATAATTTCCCCAAATACATAGTTTTTTTTTATTTAAATTACCAATTTCAGTAATTGTCAAAGTAAATTACATCATTGTGGTGCTTTCACAAAAATTTTGACTTTGTCATCACTGTTTATTTTAATTTTTTTTCAATGAATTGACAAGAGTGTATATGATGATATGGCTTTGATATTTTTTTTCTTTATAAGTATGATTTTTAATTTTGATAATTATTTATTTTTTTCAAAATTGAAGATGAATTTAAAAAAATAATTAGGTATAAGTAATTATATATTAAAAAGACTTGGAATATTAGATCTTCATTAATATATAAAACAACAAAATTAAATATAATTTATTCAAATAATTAAAATCAGCCAAATCGGGCTACTACATATTAAAAAATACAAGTAGAAGATATATTTGGAAGCACGACTACTTTTTTCTGTGAATTTTTACTACGATTAAAATAGGTATTTTCTTAAAAAAAAACTGTATTTGTTTTAAAAGAAATTACAAAAATGATGGTTTTACCATTATATCTTAAAAACAGGCAAAAAAAAAATATGGAACTAGAGTGTAGCCTTTGAAACAAGAATATTATTTGGACATATACACAGCAATTTAACAACTTTAAATTATAATATAATATTTAATTAAGTTACTTTCAAGGATTATTATACTTTAACATTTACTATATTTCATATTTATATTTAATAATCATAAATATTATTTTCTAATTTTATTTAGAATTACTTTTATCAACTAAACATAATATTTTATTATTAAAAGAGATTACAAGATAAAAATGAAAAAGTAAATGTTGAATACTGTTTTGATTAATTAAAGTATAAATTAAATTATTAAATAAAAAATGTTGTGGATTGGTGTAAATCTAGAAGGATGTTAACTCATGACTTTTTCGATAACCCTTGCCTTGTGGCTGCAATTCCAGTCTCTTCGCCCCGCTTTCATCATATTACCTATTTAGGGAGCTGTATACTGTAATTATGTCTTCCAATAAGTAGTAGTGCAATTTTTCCATTATAAGTTAAAGACTACCCTTCTTTCTCCATCTCCCATGTTTTGAGCAAACCCCCACAACTCATCTTCCTGAACTCCTGACACCCATTAATTCATGCATTTAAGCCTAATTCATTTTCAGAAAATTGAGTTATAAGTTATATTTTTATGTACAGTAATTTAACTTTATTCCATCTCACAAATAATTCATCCATATTGGATCCCGACATATCAGGGCCTCTCTAGTGAGCCATTGGTTGGTGGACGAAATAGTATCCTTCCCCAAACATGACCATTACGAGAACTGAGTTGTAGTATATCACAATACTTTAGATCTAAAACTAAATTCAAATTTTAAGAAAAACGGCTAGCAAACTTGTCCAACTAGCAACATACAAAGACAGAGCCAGAGTGATTTTTTAGACTGTTAATAAATTAACCGCAGTGAATTTTCTACCCTCATATCGTCCTATAATATGCCATCCCAGGCATTTCACAGACTACAGGAAAACCAGAATGCAGATAAAAGAAAACAATTTTACAAAAGTAATCTTAATGTATAGTGTCCATAACTATTAGGGATATAAAACGAAAAATCAATGAGCACTACATTTAAAAAACTAAAATAACGTATATTATCTTACGACAACTTAAAAAGAGGTACGGCAACATGCCACCTCATCGCAGAAATATATGAATAATCGGCTCAAAACAATAATGTACATAAGAATACCCTAAAGACGCTGTGACCGAAATTTCCATCTCAAAACACCATTGCTGCATTGCAATAATTAATCCAGCTATGCATGGACAAATTTCTCTTCACGTCTTGTATGCATGTATTATGCCATATTATCAGCTTGCTTCTTTACCAATAAGAATTAGGAAATCTTACCTCACCACTGTTCGGCTTGCCCAAGTTGTGGCGGTGGAAGGGAATAATGTACACTGAAGATTAAACATAGATATCAATCTACAGCAACTCCTTTTCCTTCAATAAAGTGGTACTCTTTTGCTCTACAACATTGATCCTACATTTGACTGATTCCTCCATGCTAATTAATGTTATTTTTCTATCGATAAAAATAGCTAGTTACCGAGCAAAATTCCCTCAATATACATATTGATAAGATAACCAAATCAATACTAATTCCTGAGCTTTGGGGGCTTGAGAAAGTATACACTCCTCACAAATCCTTTCCCAATCTCCCCCACTGTTTTTAATACCTTCAAAGGATTATATTCTTCATCAACCACTTCCTCGTGCTTCCGCTTCTTTAGAGAAAGGAAAAAACGGTGATCAGAAGATCGATTTGTTGAGATTTGTAAAGAATTCATAATATACTTCGCAAAACCCCACTAATATAAATGCAAATTTTATACCTTGGAAGAATATGATTCCCCCCATGTTAGACCAATAATATCGCCTCCCAGATAATCATGCCATATTTGGAATGAGGCTGAGAACTCATGCTGCAAGTGATAAATGATATGTATCTAATTAGCGAAGAGGAACACATTCAACATGAAATCACTTTCACTGTACTTACCTTTAAGTCTCTGATAAAGCACTTTGATGGATCAAAATCCACCAGCAACTTATTTTTAAGTTCCTCTGCCCTGCCCTTCAAATCTTTAGGCAAAAAAAAGGGTTGAAAACACTTGCTGGCTTGTCCTTCTGCAACATGTATTCCTGCCAACATAGCAAGTGAGAATACCATTTGATTAAGTATAACTTGTGAAAGGGAAACAAATAATGTATAAATGCAAAAAGATCAAGCTATCAATAATTAATATTTTTTAACACACTAATACCTTAGTCTAATGAGTTTGAACTCATACCATCCCGCATTATAAATTTATCTTTCATGCATAGTACAACAATTTATGTGATTTCGTCACACTTGACCACGAGAAAAAATGGTGTATCCATCTTGCTACAATTATAACTACCAAACAATTATATAAACCGTAACCCTTCACCATCAAATCATTTAAGAACTGTTTAACATGTAAACTACTGGCTACTAATTGTACCATGATTAACTTCTGAAGGGAAGAGAAGCCTTTGGGGATACGGGAGATTGTCCTTGTGGAGAAGAATTACTGCATCATAATTGTTTAAAGGAGTCCTGAAAAGGCACTGCAGCAAAAATGAAAAAACTCAATAACTCCGGAAATATACTCTTCTACAACTAAAAGTTGAAATGAGAAAATAACTTAAAAATTTGCTCCACTCACCTCCCATCTGTATGGACCGATCTCTTCTTGAAATGTAAGTTTTGTCAGCAAATTGGCACTGCTTCGGGCATATGCAACTAACCTTTTTAGTTCCTGGTAAAATCACAAATATGGATTCATAGTCACAAGGCAATCACCGTGGAATCATAACTCACAAGTTAACGAACGCTTGAAACAGACGCAACAGAATCCATGGAGTAAAGTGTTAAAATGCAGACATGAAGTTTAAAACATCAACAGATTAGAATACTTATGTGGAAAACTCAAAAAAAAAATGGTAAACTGTGAGAATATCCTATATATTCTAAGCACACTCAACTTTAACAAAACCCCATCTACTGAGGACACTTTTACTGGAGGACATTCCTGCAGAATATTTTTAGTTAACCCCCGCTATAGTTTATTTTTTAGAGCATTATTCAATGAATTATGTGACAAAAAAATGGACGTGTGAGGAATGAAATCGAGAAACTTCAGCGCCTCAAGCCTTCTCTAATAAAACTCAATTATTTCCAATCTGAAGAGCAACAAACCATTCCACTAGGTGATAATCTAGTCCAAGCCTCAGATTCTTTATCATAAACTGTAGCTAAGAACATTGCTGGTCCTACACTTTGTCCACTCTCACCCTGACCTTTTCTTCTTAGCGAAAAGTTGTCCTGAAAATCCATAATGAAATATATTTTTCAGAGACTAACATTATATCTTGATTTACCTAATCATGTACTCAGACACACAGCCTACCTTTATTTCTTTCTCATCACTTTGGCTCAAGTCATTATTTATGTCGACAACCAATGGAGAGAAAGTCCAATCATAGTTTGAGAGTAACCGCAGGAACCTGTCAAAAAATCAATAAGCATAAGATTGTATTATAATATATTTTAGTAATACTAAGCCCTTTGCAACTTTCTCGTATGTGAATGCCAAATCCCGAGAATTTGCTAGAAACCCAAAAATAACTAAAGTCTGTGTCAGAAGAAATTGAAAGGTGCCCAATTTAGAGGATCATGACCAAGAGAGAAAAAGTAACAGATGAAGTGGTAGAAATGTGGAAGAATAATGCATACGATCTGTTGGTGGATGGAAATGGCCTAGGACCTCTACAAGAGACTAGGCTGGAAATTCCAGAGAAAGGTATAGTGAATTTCAACCTTCTGTGTTGTCATCTTTTGGTCCCCACGTTTTAGCCATCCTAACATCATATACCCAGTTCTCAAACCCCTTAACAAGCAAATTGATATGTTATCTGCAGTAATGTATTCTACAGAGAATATAGGTTTAAAGGAGTGAGGAGTTTACTGACTACGGCTTAATAAAACACTCAATGTCTCTGGACAAAATTGGAAGGTTTTGATCTATCATCTTAGCCACGAAGCTAGCCCTTTAAAAAGGAAAAGGATAATTAAAGGAGAAAATCATTCAAGAGAAGATTAATATGGTCCTTAACAGTTTAATCAAAGAGATGAGTGCAAGACTTTGAGAGTAAGAATGCAATGTTGAAGCAATCACTGATTAAGTAGTAGTCATTTCATCTAGTCAAAATTAATTGGTTGATAAGATGACTAACAACAACTAGGAAACTCACCTCAAAAACCCAGTGATCCGTGAACAGGGAACATCAAATGGCAAAGGATTAAGAAAAAGATATGCAACCAATAGCTCGACAGCCTCTTCTACTAAGCAAGCTGAAAATAGATGTGAAGCAGCCCATCGTTTTGCAAGTCTAGACACATGAAAGGTATACATGAGCTTCAGATTATAAATGTAACATAGCTTGACAAAGAAATTTGCAAATTTTCACCTAGCTACTGGTCCAAATATTGGATAACGACTTTGTAATCCATTGATCATATTAGCATGTTGACTATGGATAAAAAGTTTCTTGTCAACGGAAGAAACTTGCTTAGCCTGAACATCCCCAACTGCATGTTAAAATGGTTTGATAAGTTAAATTGAGAAGTGGCTTTTCCAATTAAATCATAATCATATACAAAGTGGAAGTGCATACCTTCCTTTTTCAGCAAGCTAAGGCCTCTTTCATGCAAAATTTTTAGACGAAAAGCATATCCTGACATTAGCACGTCCACATTATCCTCAGTGGCAGTGCATGTCATCCCCCACTTCTTTTGAAGACTGCCATAAAAATATTATCACATCTTAATAAATATTAAAAAGAATAAGATCCTGAAATGAATAAAGGATCTACACCCTACCTCAATCCAATTTGAAAAAGGAAGCTAGATTTTGTCTTTTCAATTGCAATTTCATCCATTGGCCAGTTCCCAGAACCTTCCAGCTGAAAAGGGAAAAAGAATTTGCTCTTCAATTGTCTGTAAAAACACCAGGACACTGAGCACAACTGGTGCGTCAAGCCATACCTGAATCATAACTTCCAGTGCTTGAATGCATGATGGAACAAACTTGCTCAATCTGAGTGATTCAATTTTTTCATTAGCTAGAAGATGAGGTTCCGGAGGGAACACTGATGAAAACCTGAAAGCTGAAAATGACAATAAGGATAGAACATTAGTTGAGCTCAAGCTTAAATGAGATTCAACGTTAACTTGAACATCCTTGTACTTGCAGTTTTTTACAGGATTTAATTAACAATGAAAACATACACTAACAAGCATAGACACAGATGACTTCAAAAAATGGTACAAGAAATATACAAGAAAAAATGGTAATTGAATGAATAATAAAATATCTGCCCAGGATGGTAAAATACCAGAGTCTAAAGGCAGTACACTGGACACCTTCAATGGAAGGTCTTCAATAAGACGCAAGCGCTTTGATAAAACATCAAATGCCCCAAGCAAACTACCAGCGTATGATATAGGATCTGTAGGTGAATAATTTCAAAAGCATCACAGCAGTTAACAAGCTAAGCAAATCACATGAGACCAGAAAAGGGAGAATTCACAAAGATCATTACCTCCACCACCGTGAATCAAAGAGAAATCTAGTTGATCCACAACAACTACAATATCTTCCGAGGATAGAGAAAGATGTCGACTAAGTACATGCTCAGATATTCTTTTCAAAACAAGATGTCTAGCCCATTGCTCACTTTCCCATACTGTGAAATGTTTTAGGGCAAAAGCCACCACCATGTCAGTATTTGTCAAGATACTTTATCTAAGCTAACAATATGAGAAAGTTGTGTTGCTCATAGAAAATAAAAAAATAAAACAAAAAATGAATCGAAACAATAAATGCCTCACCTGTGCTTTCTGCAATTCTACCATCTTTAAATCTTCGAAGCTCAGCTTTCTCTCCCCAAAACTTTTGAAATTCAAGAGCCTGCTTCAAATAATGGGTGAGCACAGTAATACATGCAGCAACCCAAATGTGAAAGCAAAAAGAAAAAGAGGATATGTGCAGATGAATATATACCTCCTCTTTACTTTCGGAATTTGGGCCAATATCAACCATCCTATATGCTTTCTCCAAAGTACTCACTGAAATTCCTATGAACAACGGTACTTTATCAAATACCGACAAGCCCTGAGGTAGTGAATTTAGTTAGAAATACAACACAACACAAAAAGGATGAAAACACATTTTAAATGGGACACTGAAAGTCATGCTTGAAATCATACATCGTCCACACTCCACTTGCATTGTGTATTTCTCCATGTAACTTGAATGGCTCTTGCTCTATCGTTTAACCCTTTAGATAAAATACCATGTATTTTATCCTCGTATGATCTCCAGCACTCATCGTCCAAACAAAATCCAAATGCAAATACCTCATTCTTTCCCTTCAAATTTATTCTACAAGATCAAAAACAAGTAATAATATAAACTTATAGTTTTTATAACATGAAGCAAGCCATAATGAAATTATATCGCTCTGGGGATAAGTCTTCCAAATATATCTATGTAAAGATATATCTAAAAATTATATCATATGCTATTTACACATGATAAACCTCAAGTGTTTCTTACGAGTAAAGATGACACATGAACTCGTGTGTTAAAATGTTATTTGAAGGCATATCAATTTTGATGAGCAGTATGTATGAGTGAGAATTAGTATAGATAATACCCAATTTTGAAAATCCATTATAATTACAGGAATGAATGTGTATATATTTATATAAACTTATAGTTTTTATAATATGAAGCAAGCCATAATGAAATTTATTCAAAGAATAGAGTATCCATTCATAAAATAAAGTGTTTGAATAGACAAGCATCTATAAGCCAGAGAGAAAAGTAAAGGCAGAGGAGAAAAAGGTTAACGAGTCTCCAACGTGTTATAAGGTAGTAGATTTACATCATTATGATTAATATGTTTTCACATTCCATATCCATGATCATATGGACAACATTCACCGAAATTGACATTTTCAAACACCTCCGCGTCATAGGTGAAAATTAAGATGCTATAAAACCTTATAAACAGATTACACTTATATTTGGTTTAAAGTACCAGATACCACATTTAAAATTCTGCCAAGCAACTATTGCTCCAATTTAAACCCATTTATAACTCTCAATCCAAAATACCAAGCATATCCACCTATATCGCGTAGATCTATGAAGCCTTAATACTTGGTACGATACATACATGGCAATTTTTTAAAATTAAGGATTCAATAAATTTTAGCTACGATGATAAAAGAAATATAAAAAATGTACATATCAAAAATATTAAAAAATCCAATAATTAAAAAAATATTTTATCACAATATAAAATATTTATTATAAATCTGAAATATAACCCAATAAAACCAACTTGTAAATTGTAAGGTGAGGTGGGGTATGTGTATATCATGGTGAGTTACGTTTTAATAAATTAAGGATACACTTTGATACCATCTTACGAAGGGCAGACCCAACGTATAATATATTTAACATATTTAGCTATTTATGTATTGTAAACCTTGCTATATAAACAAAATATTTAACCAATACATTAACTTTTTAATCAACATTTAGACAACCTTTGAAAAGAAAATTATAGTTTTTTAATCAGCAGTTATACTTAAAAACAAAAAACATAAAAATAATCCTATTAAATAAAAGAGTATAAAAATAAAGAACAATCATAAAAGCACATGTGGATAGAATATTATAATAAAATTATTAGACAAATAATATTTTTCATTGTATACTTATTATGTCGTTGGGTAGTATTAGAATCATCGGGTTTAAAATTCATAAACCCGTTGACCCAATCCAACCCACAAATTTCGGTTAGGTCGGGCAAGGTCACCGCTCAACGCTCTACCTATCAAAGAGGCAAAGCTGCCATTCACAGTCAATGACAAACTAGTAAATAAACATTACCTCATGCAATAGTCATACTTAACAGCATAGTCAATCTTGGTCATAAAAACTTCCTCAAATCCACCATCATTACACTTTTGTAAGCACCTAAGTGTCATAGCAGCCTCATCTTGAAGCTGAATACAGAAGAAGATCCAAAATAAATAAATAAATAGTCAAATTGAGAACTACAATGTTTATAATATTGAAAAAACAAGTTGGTGTACGGTTCAAATGTACCCGAGTAAAACCAATCCTGGACATTCGGAAAGCTAGATTGAATCCTCCAGATGGATGACATATGAGAATTGGAAATGACTCCTTAAGTTGAACCTTTTGCTGAAAATAGGAGTAGTGAACAAAAAATATTACATGAGAAAAGAAAACTCCAGCAAACAATGTAATTCATATAACCTGTTGTGCAGAACCGTTACAATGTGTTACGAAGACAACAATGAAGGACTGACAATGAATGGACATATCCCAAAATGAAAAGAAAAAGACAGAATTTACTAATAAAGTTCTTAATAAATGGAGCGAATAAACTTGCCATTCATTCCCAATTAAAACTAAAGTCTAAGCAATTGAAAACATAACAAAGCTACTTTGGGTCAAAAGCATAACGCTACACTATCAAACTACAATTTATTTAAAAATTGAAAAAGTAAATAGTAGCTTTTTGTTCAGTTTTTTCAAAATGCTATAAAAATAATAATTCGTCCAGATTAGGTTAACAAACAATCATCAAAACAACAAAACAAAAAGAATAAAGAATAAATAAAGCATGAAATCAAATGATACATAAAATAGATTTACAATAAGTAAAAATAGTTAAAGAAAAAAACAAGCAGAGATCCACACCTCCTTCGTAATATGGATCTCGCCTTCCTTTGGAAAGTATAACCCTCGGTTCCACGACTCTGATGTTGCTGCAAAACCACTACCATTAATAAATACATATCTATTGTGCCAATACATATTGAAGCCCCATCCCCAGTCTGTGCCTATTTTAAAGTTAGTAGCCAATTGCCTGCATGTTCACTAAGAAACTGAAAATATATTTTTTTATTGATAATTCCTTTGGATGGGAAAGAAAAGGAATAGGCTTTGATGATAGAACTCAGATGCCAAATATAAAGGAGAAAAATAATGATAATGCATTGAGAAAACGTAAAAGCAAACCTAAACAAGTAACAGTTTTGTTTCCATAACACTCTAAAAAAAGTAAATGATTTTAGACTCTTAGAAGAGAACTAAACAATGTTTTCCATAGCATTTCATCAAAACATGGATGTGTATCACAAACACAGTATATTATTGCACAGGACATAATTTGTGTAAACATACACGCATTGACAACCATAACCACCAACATGAGTAGCTTAACTCTCATAACAGACCAATCTTAGCACACTAACATGACCAGGAGAGCTGAACAAAATGAATGGAAACGCAAGGAGAGACTACAAGCATACCAATGAAATTCAAGGTGACGCGGAATATTTCAGTTGCCTTCATTGAATTGCTAATATGTTGCTTAGAAGCAAGGTATGCCAGTATGACAGAAATCAAAAACCCACTCAGGCAATCATGAACATATATTGAACTTCTTTGCCGGGCCCAAACCTAAATCAATGAGGACAAGCAATCGGTTCAGCTTTCCACTATGCAATTTTATTCATTGAATCCCGGACATAAATACCCAAAAACAATCAAATATCAAACCTTAAGCAGTATTAAAGCCTCCCTTAGTTCCTTCCATCCAACAAAATACTTGTCAACGAATTCAGCATCCTCTATAAACATGTCTTCCAGAATACTAGAATTGTACTTCGGTGTAGCCTGAAGATCAATCCCTTCAAGATATCAACAATCAATCATCAAAAACTCTGTCAAAAGAAGACGCCACAATCTTGGAGAAATAGAATAAAGGTATAGTGAAAACAGACCATTACTCAGGTTATGAATGTTGTTGCGCTTCAGGTTCAACTTTGCTATGCTAAATACAGCCTTGGCGGACGGAATAATTCTTACAAAAAAACCAGGCACTTCAACAAGCTTCGCAGCTGCAATTATTTTCATCGTTAGAATAACCAACAACATTTCAGAGGCATTAAATTAAATTCTGAGCGGACACGTAATGCAAACCTGGATACACAATGAGCAAGGGTTTTCTGGCTTCATTCTGCATAGTGGACCATTCAACCCTATCAATAGATGAAGACCTCTCCAAATACTTCTTTATCAAACATAAATACAAACACCTCTTGGCGTAGTATCTGTAATTTAAATAATCCTTCTCATGAAAGCATTCCTAACAAAATATGAAAACAGTTATAAAAGTCGAAACACACATCTCGCATCAGAAAATTAAATAAAACATTAATTAAATTAATATGTAAATTTGGTTATCGCAGTTCTTTTTTCTGATTATTGTACCTTTGGTAACCTGATAATAAGATCAGCATTAACTTCAGGCCTCGCAATACTCTGTATGGAGTAACTTCCACCAGTCTTAATAAACTCTGGCTTCTTAAACTTAAACTCGACCTTATCGGCGCCAATGTCCGAAACAAACCGCGATGCTAAATCTGCAGTTACCTGCCAATTCACGCGCATTCAGAAGCTCAGTGTTGAATGCACCGAAAATCATAGCAGAGAGAAAGACGAATAGAATAATGACCTTGAAATCGTTGGGGATTTTGTCTATGGAGGCTTTGATGGCGGAAACGGTGTCGTCAACGAGCTTAGTGAACTGAGGAGAGTAATCTACGTTGACCTCTTTCAATAGCTCCGACACCTTTAACTCCGTTGATTCCATGGCCATAGCTTCGGCCTCCATCGTCGTGAGTGTTGTGGAAACGCGGCAGAATGACTAACGGCTTGTTTGGGTTTAGGGTTTATGGCAGAATGGTGGGGCTTGACGTGTTAATGAGCAAACCTTTCAAATTATTGTTAGTGGGTATATTAATGTCCTTAATTTGTTTTTAGGAGAAATTAATCAGAATTAATTTTTGGGGTTACTATGTTAGATAAATAATCCAAATTAATTTACTTTATCAATTTTTTAAAACTTTAAAAAAAAATTGTTTGAATATTCACAATTTGAGAGGATCAATTATTTATTTAAAAGAGTTCAATTATTTTCATCTCACTAACTTCATAAACCTACAATATGATTCTTATAAAAATTTTAGTGCATATATTTTTTTCCAAAATTAAGAAATTTGTATTTAATAGCAATATGTAATTTAGTAAATGGATAGGAATTTGTAAATATTATTTATATTAATTATTTGATTAAATAAAATACTAATAATAAAATGTCTGAAAAATAGTTTTGGTGCGTATTATTTTCGGAAATACATTAATATTTTTTAATAATTTAATAATATGTTAATGATGGATTAAAGGAATTTAATATTGAAACATCAAAAGACCAAATTTTTAATTAAGATTTTATAAAAGTAAAAAATGTATACTCAAGAAATTATATCTGGGGATAAATGAGTAAAGATGACACGTGAACTTGTGTGTTAAAATGATATTTGAAGGCATATCAATTTTTATGAGCAGTATGTATGAGTGAGCATTAGTATAGATAATACCCAAATTTGAAAATCCGTTATAATTACAGGAATGAATGTGTATATATTTATTTGTTTTGTCATTGTACCGAATCAAATATTAGTTTTTGTTTTATACGTTTACCCATTCTAAATCATTAATTTTTTTATTTTTTATGTAATATAATAATTTCAAATAAATCTCAGGTTTAATTGATTTTTTGTTCTCGTATTGTTTGCGTGATCCAATGCAGTTTGTTTTCAATTACATCTTCGGATTTGTAAATATAATCTAATTAAGCTCTTTTTGTTAGATCGACGATAATGACATTGGACACCACATGTGACTTTGTAGTACTTTTAATTTTCCTCTTATCTTTTATTTTCTTAAAAAATGTAGGTTAGTGTTGTGCTAGGTGTTAATTGTATTGTCAATATTCTGTGATGGTCGTTGGCACATAAAGAATGTTTTGTCTTGTATTCAATTTATTTTTTTATTTAAAATTTTAACTTAATTGAATACAAGATATTACGTAAAGATTTATTAATGGCAAAAATAAAAAGAAATAAATTACGAATTAACTCTAAACATGATGTTAAAGTCGAGTTAACGAATTAATTACACAAAAAATAATTAATTAAATATATTTTTTTTTAAATAAAATTTGAAATTAGTATATTTGGAAGACTTTAAATCAATTTAGATTCTCAACTTTATGATTATGTAGATTTAATCATTTTAACTAAATTTTATTCATTTTATAGAATATTTCAAATGTATTTTTTAACTAACTCGAATTTTTGTTCAAACTTTTCAAAATAAATTAATTCAAATTTTCATTAAAAGTTAAAAAATAAAAATATATTTAATAAAAAAGTAATCAAAGGATCAAATTGATTTATATAAAAAAATATGAGAACAAGAAAATCAATTAAGCCTAAATTTTATTTGGTATTTTGTGTCACAGTTTATTTTTAAGTTATTTGTACTCCAATAAACTTTTAACTTAATTTTACTCTGTAACCAATAAACTTTATAATATTGTTTCTTTCTTGTAGTTATTTGATATTTGTTTTATGATTATTTGATCTTTATTCAAAAAATGTTATTTAATATTTATTCAATTATAATTCTTGTATTTGTATTTGATATTGGAAAAAAATGTGTATACTTGATGTATAATATCATATAATTTTGTTTTGATTTTAATATATATATATATATATATATATATATATATATATATATATATATATTTATTATTGCAATTCGTACAAGGATTGGTACCCTCATATTTATACCTGTTTTTGAATGGATGATACGAGATAAAAACCAATTATATATATTAAATATGGAAATGGGATGGGTTTTCACTCGGAGATTACATAATATTTTTTTTCGTTATCACTTTTATCTTTTACGAAGAAATTATGGTTAAAATATTATTTTTTTCTAAATTTTCGTTAAACTTAATTAAATCAGTCATAATTTTATTTTTTTAAACAGATCTCATTTTTTTTGTTAATTTTGTTTAATTTAATTATTTTTTTACTAAGATCATTTAAATCATTAATAGTGATGAACAATGATGGTCATATCATTTTGTAATTTTTTTATTTTAAAATATTTTTTAAAACATTCACATGTTAAAATTAATATTTTATATTCAATTTGATCCATATATTTTTATTTTTGTTCAATTTAATCTCCATTTTGTTTAAATGAAACAATTTTGTCTCTCTCCAATCAAATTTACTTTCTATATTAAAATTCACATTTTTATTAAATATTTTTGTTTAGCATTACAATTAGTTTAAAAATAGAACGAAAATTTAAAGGATAAAGACAAATTTTAAAATTTTACATCAATGATTTTAGTTTTCATCCTTAAATTTTTTGTTATATTTTTAAACTAATTATAATCTTAAACAAAAAATATTTAATAAAAATGTGAATTTTAACAAAAACATCATTATAACTTTTATACTAAAATTAAATTTGGTCTCAATTATGAAAAGACAAAATTATTCAATTTTAAATAAAATTGTGATTAAATTGAAAATAAAAAATTGTGTGCCTTCTTTTAGAAGCACAAGGTTTCCGATAAAGATAAAGATGCTGGTACAACAACAAATTTATAGCAATTATATATGTCGTGAGTACATTTTAACTTCTTAAATACGTTGTTATTCTAATGTTTTATTTCTTGTAATTTATTAATAAAAGAAAAAGGTTGCAAAAAATGAAAGATTTACCATTTTTTACTCCAAAAATACTTCCATATAAAAGCTAAAAAACGATTGATACAAAAAAAAAAGTTGTTTATATACAAAAGGCTTAAATAGTCATTTGGTCCTAATTTTGGTCGACTTTTTTCACTCTGGTCCTACTTTTGAAATTGTTTTCAATTTGGTCATACCTTTCGTTAAATTTTTTCAATTAACTCCTTTTCGTTAACTTCGTCTAAATGGTTAACGGAACAGTGGCCAACATGGTTATTTTCTATGACGTGGATTGTTGTTTAGTGACATGTCCGTTTCCACTGTATGCATAGAGCAAATGTTATAATTGAAAGTTAGGGTTTGTGTGTTCTTGAATTGTGATTGTCTTCCATCCATCTTCAGCTGAAAAGGAATGTCTTGTGGGGCATCTTCCTCTTCATGCAATAGATGGGTTCACCGAGCTTGCAATTCATGCCATGGTGGTTATAGGGTTTCAGGCTCACCCCCAATTTGCGATTGCGGAGACATTGCAGTGGTGCGCACAACTAGAACTACAAAGAACTTGGGTAAACAATTTTGGGACTGTGCGAACTTTAAGGTTTGTTTCTCATTGTTTCACTTTCAGTGTTTCACTTTCATCTTCTTTTTCTGTTTTGCAGAGACGTCAATAAATCCTAATCATTAACACTAATCCCAAACAATACTCAACAAAAATCAAACCCTAAACCAAAACATACCTCCGTGAACAACACCTTCAACCCTCTGCCAACGATTCTACAAATATCAGCGTCAATTGGATGGCAGAAGTTGATCTGAAATGGCCAATTGAAGGATATCCCCAAATCGACGAACTAATCCCCAATTGGACACCAAATCCCCCAATTCGACAAACACAACCCTAAACCCAATTCAATTAACCTAAACCCTAAATGATTCTGCAATTACAATTAAATGGCCAGCACAATAATTAAACAGACACGTCATTGAACAACAATCCACGTCACAGAAAATAACCATGCTGACCACTGTTCCGTTAACCATTTAGACGGAGTTAACGAAAAGGAGTTAATTGAAAAAATTTAACGAAAGGTAGGACCAAATTGAAAACAATTTCAAAAGTATGACCAAAGTGAAAAAAATCGACCAAAACTAGGACCAAATGACTAATTAAGCCTATACAAAAGTTTCAAATATTGAAAATTTTATTTCATTAAACGATTAAAATTTGTTTGGTTCATCAGAAATATTATTGAAACATATTTATATAATTTCTTCGGGAATAAAAATGCAACGTATTAATTTTTTTTACCGAAATTATTTTTCAAAAACTTTGTTTTACCCTAATATTAATTTTAAAAAACTTAATCAGGCATGGGAAACATATTTTCAGGAAACGAAAAAGAAATATCTTCTACCAAATGTCCCCGTAGTTTTGTGATTTGAAGATTGGAAAAATATGTTGTATATGTTGGGCTGAGTTTTTAAACAATATTCCCAGTAAACAATATTTTGCAATATTGAATTTGGATTAAGTTTCCCATCAATTTTTTGTTCTTAAAAAATATAATATCCCATAAACAATATTTTTCAATAATAATTTTGGATAAAGTTTCTCGTAGAATATTCCCACGAAAGAGATAGCAAGCTAACTCTCATACGCCGTAGTGTCTTAGAAAAGCTATTTCAATGCGCACTTAAAAACTACGAAATAACTCTTAAAATTATCCAAATTTGAATTTCTTAGCCAATGAACGACTAGTCCAATCCAAGTAGACCGATTTAAAATCAAAAATATGATAAATCAAAACCATAAAATATATCTATTAAAACTCGTTTCTAAATTAGCTCTTTTAGGAATCATTATAAATTGATTATCATACATGTAATACAAAATATATAACGTACAGTAAGATATAGTTCTAACACTTAAAATAAATTAAACAAAAAATATATAATAATAGTGTTGGTGTTGTATCTAACGTATTATGTTCACCGAATAACTTAAATTCAGCATTAAAATTAAATAATTAATGGTTCAGAAAAAAAAATCTTAAAAAATTTCAATTAATATAACTAAACTGTTTATTGTACAATACTTATACAATACAACCCACTTCCATAACAATAACAAATAATCATGGTTATGCGTTTGTGTATATATGTACAACTCTTTAGAATTTGAAGTCTTATTTATCTGAGAAAAATTTCAGACCAAACTCAACTAATTTTTTTGGTATGAAAATTCATTCCATCTACATCTACTCTTTAATAATAGTCTGACATGCTGACAAAGTAAATTTTGTATATCTGCAAGCCTCATCCTGCTCACATAAGTGTAATCAATAGGAAATTATAGAAAAGTATAAGTCATAATCAAATTAACGAGTCTAGATTTTCTATTAATTTTATTTTGTATTGTTCTCTGTTGAGCATTACAATTATATTGTGTTGGTATTTTAAATATCTTTTTAATATATTTTAAAACTTTAAAATTAATAATAATCGATATATTACAAAGACACAATAAAAAAACACCACAAAAAATCAGTACAGGATCCAAATTCCAAATTAACACACGCATAATAATTTCATGAAAATAAAAGTGTACCGTCACACTTGGTGTGTATATATATATATATATATATATAAGGTATAACGTTTATATATATACACACGCGCGCGCAAGACAAATTTAAGGTTTAACGTTTGATTTGTGTCATTCTGTTAACATCGGTGATTTTAATATATGATACTCCAAGAGACGTAGCGGCAATGATTTTAGGTTCTGGTGTTGAAAAAAGCTCTCAGTTCCAGCTACTGCAACATAACTTCATTGGGTGATTAGATTCGATGCGGTCTTCCAAGAAGGTAAAGATTATCTCACTGTATAAACTGACCACTGCAACGCAAAAGAAATACTACTTTATTAAGTAAGCGAAAACAAAAAGGTAGTAAGAGTTAACAAGTGCGATACTGGTTTTCTCTTACCAAATTATTTGAGTTCATTTACCAATAATTAAGTGTTATACAGGTTAAAACAATGTATTTGCATTAAAAACTACACTAATTAAAGAGCATTAGTATTTTAAAATATTGATTAAAGTTCGTCATTAAAAATATTTATATACTTCACCATACAGTCTAATGTGATTTTTAGAATGTCAGACATGATTAAAAAAGAAAAGGAAGAAATAAACGGCGTAACGAGGCTCTGCCATGTCTTAAGAAGTTAATATCAATATCAACATCAGTATATCTGAAATCACAACCGACAACAACATCAAAAAAATTAGTAAAGAATTTGAACTCATGATCCAACTTTGAGACATTGGACCATCGAATTTGGTTCAAAGGAATTAAATGCACCCATGTCCCACTCGCTTTCGCACATCACTGTATCTATCTATGTTTGGGTACAAATCAGAAAATCGAAAACAACGCTATAAAATTTCAGATTCTGCTCAAGCATCAACAAACAGTTTGTTCAAAGGAGGTAATGGTCACGAGTCATGACATGCACCTGCGAAAGTTGGAGTTATAATATAACGTGTTTCCAATTAATCGATTCAGAAACGGTCCATATATGTGGTGGTCAACAACAACTATATATATAAACTAAGAGGTGAAGTGAGACAACGAAAAAGTAGGTTTATACGTAACTGAAAGAGAAAGTTAAAGAAATAAATCCAAAGAAAAAGCAAGCTAATAAGAATATAGAATTATCCCATTCTCACACCGAGGGCGAGAAAGGAAGCAAACAAAACGGAAAAGGTAAAAAGAAACATAATATCCACGATTCGAGACCATCATAACCATCGCAATCAAAAACATCATCGTAAAACGTTGACGTATAACTGCCTGTGTGTTTGATTGGTCTTGACCGTATCCAGGGTAACCACGCTAGCCAGCTACCTCCTTTTGTAATATCTTGTGTGACTATTATTATATTATTATTATCATTATAATATGCTATTGATTTTTGTTTTCAACATTTATCTTGTGAAGTCGTGGACGAGGCTCGTTCTGTCTGCGACGTTGAGTCTCCACGAGAGAAACGGAATGCCGTTATCGGCGTCTCGGTCGCCGTCATCCGCGAAACAGAACTCGCTCCCCATCCCCGGCGAGAAACACTGCATCTTCTGACTCTGCGGGTGTGCGTACCAGGAGTTGTTGTACACCTGCGCCGATTCCATCATGCCGCCAGAAGCCTGCTGCGGCGGTGCAGCCGCGGCACTCGCCCTTCTCTCCTCCTTCTTGAATCTAATCCCACACGCATTGCACAGTGACTGCAATGCAATCCACACACAAAGTCACAAACCACTCTTCAATGTCGGAGAAAAATAATGAAAATGTTGATTAAACTAAACTACATTGTATAAGAAAAAAGATAAGCAAAAAAGTGTTTTTTTTTTAATGAATTGAATCTGGTTCTGAAAAAGAGATATATAGAGTTTAAGTTTGGAGGAGTGATAAGCATGGTGATTTAAATTTACCTTGGGGCCTCGGGGGCCATTTCTCCAAAGGGGAGTTGAGGTGGTGTCACAATTGGCGCAGCGGCGAGCGATGAGAGGGTCGGTGTTTGAGGTGGTATTGGGGGTTCTGGAGGATTTGGTTTGGGATTGAGGGCTGTGTTTGGATTGTAGTAAGTCCCAACAGAAGTTGGAAACGGAGGTACGTTGGTGGTGGCGAGTAGGTTTTTCCTGGTCTTGGGAGAAACGGGTGGATGGGGTACCGAGGGAGAGGGTGCAGTCAACAACGGAAGAGGAAGAAGAAGACGAGGAGGAGAAGGAATAATCGTAAATGTCGGAATCTTGGTAAGGTTGTTTATGGTTTGTGACTGAGAAAGGCATGGAGAAGGAGGTGGTTTGGGTGTGGGAGGTGCCACATGTACAGGGTCCCATGACGTTCCCCTGAAGACACTGCAACAACAACGATATTGATGAAGTGGCTCTGGATAGGGAGAGAAAGAAAGAAGATGGAAAATGGTATAAGAAGTGAGGGGGAGAAATGTAAACAACGTTCTCCTTAATATAGGGGTTGGTGAGGTGATGCAATAATTGGGTTGAAGTAGTTTGGATTTATAGCATGGCATAGAATGGAAGGAGAAAGGTCGAAAGAGAGAAAGAGAGAGAGTGGGGGTGTTGTTTAGTTTTGGTCATTGGGTAATGGGTAGTCAAAAGAAGCCACGTGACGAGCGGGAACAGTCTTCCATGGATCTGCCTTTTCCGATCACGAGGTTTTTGTGTCTCAAACCCAATATCCCTATCTCTGCCAAGGAAAATCAAATACTTTCCAATCCAACACCCTTATTCTCACGCTCCTTTTCCCTCCCTCCTCTACCACGCTCTAATCCCAATATTACTGTTACTAAACCCTTCTCACCACGCTGCTTAGTGCCTAAGCTATCTCCTTACATTTTTTTTTATTCAAATTTAATCACATTGATGCAGAGGTTTGTTTTGGGCTATTCTGAACACAACAATGACCCAGACTCCGTTAGTTGTTATAGGGCGTCCAATCCATCAAATCTGCAGAAGAAGAACACAACAAGCAGTTTTGGCTGTCGTACAGTGCGAATCACGTGAATCCAAAACAAAAGCCAAGCTCGTCATCATAGTAATTAACCTCATCACCACTTTGCTTTTCGACAGCATTGCTTATGCGACTACACCGGAAGAGAAGAGAAAGGTGTTCAACTGTGTTTTTGTTTGTTTGGGTCAAAGCTGGTTAGATAATAGAACAAGGCGTTGCAGAAAAGAAAAGAAAAGGAGCAGAGAAAAAATAAAAGAAAATCCAAAAACTGGAGTTTGTTTTAAAAAGAAAATCAGAGAGGTGCCCCACATCATCATACCCAAGCAAAGCAATGCCAAACCCAAACAAACAAACCCCTCTGGAACACATCGATCCCATTCCATGAAAAAGATTCAAAAACATTCACTGAGAGTGAGAATCAGATCGTCTAGAGATTGGTGAAGCACAGTTCCACAAACGGGACGACCACCGCTTTCCAAAAGATGCTCTCCGTTTGCTTTGTGAACTGCAACCAAAAACCAGGATTAATTACATAAATTTTTAGAATTCAGATCTGTCTATAGAATATATTCCCCAGGGGAGTATCAACTCTCCAATCCAAGTTTCAAATCATGTGAAACCCTAAATAAAATACAAAATCACACAGAAGTAAAATAATATTATTATTATTGTAGTCCAAATTTGAAATGATTGGAATAGGGTGCTCCAAAGACCAAACGCAGCAACAACAAAAGACACGTTGAACATAGTCTTTAATCTCGTGATCATCTGCAAAAGTGGTTCAAACCATGATTCCATGTTTACGTACGCAACTGGAAATTCCAACGGGAAGCTCCTAAAAGAAAAGGGCATAACGAAAAATGTCGTAAACCATATATAGGATCCAACGCTACGTTGCCATCGCTAACCTTTGACACATAACAGTCACCACGTCGGTGAGTGACTGTTGCAAATAATTCAGTTCACCAAATTCTTTGAATCTTCTTTTTCTTTTTTCGCCCAGTTATCTTAAAAAAAAGTGTTACTTAAACTCCGAAATTATTTGCCATTAATTTCTCATATCGTTGCTATTCATGTGGACGATGCTCCCAACAACAAAATTGACGGAAAAGAAAGGCTAAATTTTCATCATCCGTTTTAATTTAATTGCAAAACAGATAGAACGAAAACACTAAACAACACAGTTTCAAAAATGAAAATTTGAATAGCACGCAAGGGATCGATGGATCAAGAAATACCCACTTGACATAAAGTAGTTAACATTAATTAAAAAAACAAAAAACTGGTGTGTGTTGCATAATTACTTCCAAACATGAACGACAAATGAGAATATAATAGTAAATTTAAAAATAGAAAGATAAAGAAATGTTGTATTAAGGCGCATACAATATACACAGTGGTTTAAGAGCAGGTTTGACCGGTTGACCAAAAGGTTAGACCTCCATAGAGGAGACAATTAGATGTTACAGAGTGTGGTCTGAGATGTTATATGATACTGACAAGAAGTTAACTTTCTTAGGTAGCGGGATTTCTCTTACAATACGGTTTCCTTTTTCTACATGTTCCACCTTTGCCTCCCACTTTAGATTTTGTTCCTTCTTTTCCTCCTTCTCTTATTCCTATTCCACTTCTTCTTTGAAACCTCACCAATCTCTGCAAAAGAAGATCCCGTCAACAACAAAATCACTGGACCAACCCGATCCCAATCCATCTTGCCAAAAGCTCTTCAAGGAACAAATTTAAAAAAAAAAATTGAAATATAAAATAAAAATATCCCAAACCCCCAGGTGAGAGAAAGACAGACATTCCAGTTGTGTCTTGTTGCTTTTGAGGAGTGGAATTTTATTCGTTCCCAAAGTTTATTTTAGTAATAATTGTGCATTTGTTTTATGCATTGTTGTATTGTATCTATTCACTGTCATATACTAATATTCTAATCAAATTCCACCACCCGAGTGTGGCTCCAGGCAATATAGGCACCCACTGTTCAACATACTTGCATTGAATTGCATGCATGCAATGCAAACAACTTGTTTCGCAACCCCCACGTGGCATATTGGTGGATGATATTATTATTATTATCATCGAATGGATTGGTTTTGGGAAATTTGTCGGATTAGGCGTTAGATACGATTTCATTTGAGGAGTTGTGTCTGTAACGGTTGAATGTGTTTTTTGTATGAATTGGGAATGACATGAGTGCTTTGATATATTAGGGTTTGAAAGAGAATAATGATAATATCACTCTCATTTTTTTATAATGACATCACTAAATTTTGACAATTTTATCTTATAACATAAATATGATATTTTTAATATCTTTAAAATATTAAAAATAAAAAAATAAAAGAACGAAAAATCACTTAAAAAATATCATCTAAACATCTAAGTTATAAGAAAAAATTATCAAAATTTAATAATCAAAAATTATTTTTCATCATTTTCTAACTTTTATGTTTTTATTTTTTGATGTTATTTAATTTGAGTCATCGATTTTTAAAAAAATATCAATAACCTATTTTAAACTACGTCAAAAGATGAAAAATAAAAGTTAAAAAATCGAAATCTTAGTATAATTTTTCTTTAATGAAATTGAAAATGGAAATAGGTGAGTCCCACCAAATCCAAGGAGGCACGTAATGTGATGATTAACGAGAGCATTACATGTAAGACCGTGCAAAACTGCGGTTGTGAGGCGGTCACACACACTCACGCCAACACACACGCATGCTCTTCTTTATCTTCTCTTTCAAATCAAAATTAATCATCGTTCGCGGCTCATTCTTTCTTTAATTAATCACGCTTTATTTTAATCTTCCACTGCTAACAATGTATGATTTTAAATCACCAACGCAATAAGAGTCGACAAAAATAAATAAAAACCTTAAACTCTGTCTTTCAATTTATATATTTTCGTGAACGTTGTGTTCTTTCCCAGGAAATAATATATTTATGTATACCATATTGTTTTTATTGAATTAATTGTGTATTGTTTATTTTAGTGTTGACCGCCCAGCAGCAGCAGGTGCATTTTCCAATAACTGCTATAAAATTCAGTTTGTCAGATTATTAACTATAAAATATTAGTGGCTGGAGCGAGGGAGTTTTATTTTATAAATCACTAGCTTACGAATGTCTCAAACTATTAAAACCAGAAACAAACAAAACTCTAATTAACCAAAATATAACCCATCTTTAAATTATTTATCAATCCATCTGCACATTTTTTTAAAGAAAAAATGAAGAGTCATTTCGAAAATATGACATATTGATGTGAAATATCTAATATTTTTTTTCCTTTGTCAACATTTATTTTTAATTTTTTAGTCATTTATTTTTATTTGCAAACATAAACACGAGATCATACTCACGGATCAAACAGAATGTTACTTCCATCGAACACTTGTTAATAAAAAATAATCTCTCTTTGCCAATCATGGGATGATAAATAATTTCATCTACCGTATTATTCGAATCCATTTCCCTTTTTATAAAACATGACCACATTAATTTAATATAGGTATGATTATAAACGATATTAAACTTTTTTAATTAAGTATGGGATGAGAATAAGGATGTACATATATGTTCTATTCTCATACCTGTCGTACTTCATCCTCGTTTAAATTATTAAAATATTTATCATTTATTAAGTAATTTTATATA